>Ga0335083_10000040_pt1 | contig 232074 bp, 219 predicted proteins | sample Lox_Sample_42_FD_206716 | JGI IMG/M metagenome (GOLD analysis project Ga0335083, IMG submission 206716) | Soil microbial communities from Loxahatchee National Wildlife Refuge, Florida, United States - Lox_Sample_4.2 | ecosystem: Environmental > Terrestrial > Soil > Wetlands | place: USA... | reverse complement strand
GCAGAAGCACTCTTACGCGCCTTGGTGGCTTTGGCCTTTGGTTTGTCTGCGCTCTTGGTTTTTGCCGGGGCCTTCGTCTTGGCGGCCACCACGGCTTGCGCACCTTCCGCGCTCTTGGGCGTCTTGGCCGCGGCCTTCTTCTTGGCGCGCGCCGGTTTCGGTTCGGCGCTCTCGCCTTTGTCAGTCGCTGCCTCGGCGCTCTTCGCCGCGTTTTTCGCGGGTGTTTTGGCGGTGGTCTTCTTGGCGAAGCGGCCACGTCCACGCGGCGGACGGTTCGGCGCGGCTTCCAGCAGCGCGCGGCACTCCTCCAGCGTCAATGACTTCGGATCGCGATCCTTCGGGATACGCGCATTCTTTTCCTTGTTAGTGATGTACGGGCCATAGCGGCCGTTCAGCACCTGGATGTCGTCGACGCCGAAGTCCTGGATGATGCGGTTCGCATCGGCGACCTGCTTGGCCTCGATCACCTCGAGCGCGCGCGGCAGCGTGACGGTGTAGGGATCGTCCGGCTCCTTCAGCGACACGTACTTGCTGCCGTACTTCACGTACGGCCCGAAGCGGCCCACCGCCACCGTCACCGGTTCGCCCGCCGGCGTCGCGCCGAGCTTGCGCGGCAGCTGGAACAGCACCAGCGCCTCCGCGAGCGTGATGCTGTCCATCTTCTGCCCCGGGCGCAGGCCGGCGAACTTCGGCTTCTCGACATCGTCCTTGGTGCCGGCCTGCACGAAGGGCCCGTAGCGACCCATGCGCACCGACACCGGGCGTCCCGACACCGGGTCGGTGCCGAGCTCGCGCGCCATCGCCACTTCCTCGCGGCTGACGTTGGCCTCGACCTCGTGCACCTGTTCGATGAAGGGCTTCCAGAATTTCTCCAGCGGCCTGGTCCACGGCTCCTCGCCGCGCGACACCGCGTCGAGCTCGTCCTCCATGTCGGCGGTGTAGCCGTATTCCACGTAGCGCGTGAAGTACTTCGTCAGGAAACGATTGACGATCTTGCCGATGTCGGTGGCGATGAAGCGCCGCGCGTCCATGTCCACGTACTCGCGGTCGCGCAGCGTGGAGATGATGGAGGCATAGGTCGAGGGCCGGCCGATGCCGTGTTCCTCGAGCGCCTTGACCAGCGAGGCCTCGGAAAAGCGCGGCGGCGGTTCGGTGAAGTGCTGTTCGCCGTGCAGGCCGGTGAGCTTCACCAGTTCGCCTTCGTTCATGGCCGGCAGCACGTGGTCGTTGTCGTCCTCGGCCGCCCGGGTGTCGTCGTAGCCTTCCTGGTAGACGGCGATGTAGCCAGGCTTCACCAGCGTGGAGCCGTTGGCGCGCAGCATGTGACCCGAGCCCCGTTGCCCGGCGAGCAGGTCCACCGCGACGGTGTCGAACACGGCATGCGCCATCTGGCAGGCCACCGCCCGTTTCCAGATCAGCGCATACAGCTTCAGCTGGTCGGCGTCGATCCGGCCCTCGAGCTGCTGCGGAGTAACTGCCGCGGAGGTGGGGCGCACGGCCTCGTGCGCCTCCTGCGCGTTCTTCGACTTGGTCTTGTAGACGCGCGGCTCCTCGGCCAGGCCTTCCTTGCCGTACAGGCGCTCGATCACGGCGCGGATCTCGGTGACGGCCTCGGCGGCAAGATTCACCGAATCGGTACGCATGTAGGTGATGAGGCCGACCGCGCCCTCGCCGAAATCCACGCCCTCGTACAGCTGCTGCGCCAGGCGCATCGTGCGCTGCGCGGAGAAGCCCAGCTTGCGCGCGGCTTCCTGCTGCAGCGTCGAGGTGGTGAACGGCGGAGCGGGATTGCGCCGGCGCTGCTTGCGGTCGATGGACTCGACCGTGAGCCGGCCGCCGGCGACGCGGTTCAGCGTGGCCTCGGCCTCGCGCGCCTGGGCTTCGCCGGTGAAGCTGAACTGTTCCACCTTGCGCCCGGCGTATTCGATCAGCTTCAGCGGGAAGGTGACCTCGCTGTGCTCGCCGGTGGCCTCGATGGTCCAGTATTCCTGCGGCTTGAACGCGTCGATGGCCTCGTCGCGCTCGCAGATCATGCGCAGCGCCGGGCTCTGCACCCGGCCGGCCGACAGGCCCTGCCGCACCTTCTTCCAGAGCAGCGGCGAGAGGTTGAAACCGACCAGGTAATCCAGCGCGCGGCGCGCCTGCTGGGCGTTCACCAGCTCCATCGACAGGTCGCGCGGCTGGCGGACCGCCGCCTGGATGGCGTTCCGGGTGATCTCGTAGAACACCACGCGATGCACGCGCTTGCCCTTCAGCTCGCCTTTTTCCTGCAGCAGCTCGTGCAGGTGCCAGGAGATGGCTTCGCCCTCGCGATCGGGGTCGGTGGCGAGGTACAGCGCCTCGGCCTTGCGCAGCTGCTTTGCGATCGCCTCGACGTGCTTCTCGTTGCGCTCGATGATCCGGTAGCGCATCGCGAAGTCGTGCTCCGGATCCACCGCGCCTTCCTTCGGTACCAGGTCGCGCACGTGGCCATAGGAGGCCAGCACCTCGAAGTCCTTGCCGAGGTACTTCTTGATGGTCTTCGCCTTGGCGGGCGATTCGACGATGACGAGATTTTCAGCCATGGCTTCCGGGGAGCACACGCGGCGTCCGGGAACGGAGCCGCGCCGCGCTCAATGTGTCGCGCCCCGTTCCGACTCGAAAACCAGCGTCTCCATGTGCGCGCAGGCCTGCTCCTGGCCCGGCTGGCTGGAGAGCACCATCAGCACCACCCAGCGCACCTGGTCGAGGGTGAGGTCTTCCACGTCGAGCGCCAGCAGCCGGTCGATCACCAGTTCGCGCTGGATGGCATTCAGGATGCCGACTTCTTCCAGCGACAGCAGCAGGCCGCGGCATTCCACCGACAGCCGCGTCATCTCCGCGATGCTGAACAGGCGCAGTGGTGGCTTGCGGCGCACGCCCGCTTCCGCCGGTGCGGGCAGCAGCATGCGGCCGCGTTCGCCGGCCAGGTCCGCCAGCCAGTCGAGCGCGCGCTCGACGTTGGCCTCGCCGAAGCCGGCGCTGGCCAGGTCCTGCGCCAGAATCTCGCGCTCCGGCACCTCCGGCGCCTCGTCGATCATGTAGCGGTCGAACACGTAGAGCAGGATGTCGAGGACGGTGCCGTTCATTCTTTACGCAATGCGGTTGTACAGGGCTCCGGGACGGGCTTCGACCCGGCCTTCGAGCTCGAGGATCAACAACATGGAGGCAACGGAACCTGCACCGAGGCCGGTTCTTTCCACCAGATCATCGACAGTGGAGGGCTCGAAGCCGAGCGCATCTAACAGCATTTCGTATTCCTTGTCCAACCGCGGCGCGCCGTCCAATGCGCCGATTGACAAATCAACCCTTTGATCTTTCTCGATATTCTCTTCGATCGACACGCCGATCTCCGGCAGGATATCGGCTGAGTTCCGCACCAGCACGGCCCCTTGCCGGAGCAGTTCCAGGCAGCCGGCGGCCAGCGGATTCAGCGGCGAACCCGGCACGGCGAACACTTCGCGGCCCTGCGCCAGCGCATGCCGCGCGGTGATCAGCGAACCGCTGTCGGCGGCTGCCTCGACGACCAGCACGCCGCGGGCCAGGCCCGAGATCACGCGATTGCGCTGCGGGAAATGGGCCGCGCGCGGCGGCGTGCCCGGCGGGAATTCCGACAGCAGCAGGCCCTCGTGGGCGATGCGCTCGAACAGCGCGCGATGTTCGGACGGGTAGCAGGTGTCGAGGCCCGTGCCGCAGACGGCAATCGTGCGGCCAGCGGCGTTGAGCGCCGCCTCATGCGCGGCCGCGTCGATACCGCGCGCCAGTCCGCTGGTGATGACCAGGCCATGCGCCACCAGGTCGGCGCTGATGCGGGCGGCGAGGCTGCGCCCGGCGGCCGTGGGGTGGCGACTGCCGACCACGGCAATCTGTGGCCGGCGCAGCAGGCCGACGTCGCCGCGTGCGAACAACCGCGGCGGAGCATCGGCCAGCGCGGCAAGCTGCGCCGGATACGCTGCATCACCGCGCTGGAGCAGCCGTGCGCCGGGGGTGGCGAGCCAGCGGTCGATGTCCGGTTGCTGCATGGCGCGGCCAGCCTAAAAGCACAGGGCCCGCGCATGGCGGGCCCTTAACTGGCGCGATCGTGCAGAAACGGGCGCTTATGGCGCGCGCACCACATCGGCGACGCGCACCGGTACCGTGGTCTGGGTTACCAGGCCGAAACTGATCCCTTCATAGGTCTTGAAGATCAGCAGCGTGCCGGCGCGCTCGCTGGGCAGCCTCACCGTGGAGCGGCACGAGGTGCGCCCGAAGGTCTTGCACGAGCCATCCGGCACCACGCCGCCCTTCTGGTCGATGGCGAGTACATGGCCGACTTCCAGGCCCTGCTTCGTGCCGCGATTGACCGCGACCACGTCGTACTGGCCGATCTGGGAAACACCGTCCACCACCGCGATGATCTGGCCCGCCAGGCTCGCCGGCGCCGCATGCGGCACGATGTCGCTGGCAGGTACCGCCACATCCTCGGCGAACAGCAGATCACCGGCCACGGCTTCGCGCGTGCTCTGCACCAGCCTCAGCCTGGCGAGCTTGTCACTGGCCTGGTCCACGCGCGCCGAGGCCGCGTAGCTGCCCATGTAGCCCAGCACGTGGCCGGTTTCCGGGTCGCGCAGTTCCTCCCCCACGCGCACGATGGAGTAGCGCCCGGCATCACCCGGCGGCAGCCCTTTGACGTACACATCGTCGGAGAGACTGGCCACCAGGTGGTTGTCGCGCACCACCGCGATCTTCGGTGCACGCGCCACCTCTTCGGTAGCCAGCAGGCTCGGACGCCCGAGGAAGGAAGCGATGAGCTTGTAGGGAATGGCCTGGATCGGGCCCTCGAGCGCGCTGCTGCGAACCAGCGGCGAGACGCGCACCGCGTTGCCGGGAATCAGCTGGACCTCCGGCGCGCCATTGCTGCCGTACACCAGCTTCAGCGTGTCGCCGGGATAGATCAGATGCGGATTCGCGACCGCTGGATTGGCATGCCAGATCTCCGGCCACAGCCACGGATCGCGCAGGAATTTCGCGGAGATATCCCACAGCGTGTCACCGTGCTGCACCACATAGCTGGCGGGCGCGTTGGGATTCAGCACCGGCGCGGGCTGCGGGGCGGGGGCTGGCGCGGCCGCCGCGGGCTCCGTGCTCTCCCGGGCCAGCGCCACGCTGATGGCGTTCTCCGCCTCCGGGGCGGCGGCCATCAGCGGAGCGGGCGCCGCCGCGGCCGCCGGGGCGCTGGTCTCGGGCATCGACCGGCAGCCGGAGGCCAGCGCCAGCGCAAGGCCACCCAGCAGCCCGAAGGCGACGCGCGCCTTATGCGTAACTACCTGATTCGAGACCATTTTTGCTCCTGTGCACGCATTATGTCGCACGCCGATCCGCACGACCAGCCTCATTTCATATGGTGTTATAAACTCTCCGGGCAAAGTCACGCCAAGTTCACGCGTTCACTTTGAGTACTGCATCACGGGCACCCTGGAAATTGCCATCGGTGGCCGGAGATCAGCGGTCACATTAGCAGCATTTTCGAGCGCAGAGACAAGGCCATGGCCCTACTTCCCATTCTCGAGTACCCGGATCCGCGCCTGCGCACCCGGGCCGCGCCCGTGTCGCGCTTCGATGCTGCGCTGAAGCGGCAGGTCGCCGACATGCTGGAGACCATGTATGCCGCACCCGGCATCGGGCTGGCTGCCACGCAGGTGGACTGGCACCACCAGCTCATCGTCATCGACGTATCCGAGGGCAAGAACGAACCACAGGTATTCATCAATCCGCAGATCCTGTCGCGCGAAGGCAAGTCCACGGGCGAGGAGGGCTGCCTGTCGGTGCCCGGCATCTATGAAGATGTGGCCCGCGCCGAGCGCGTGCGGCTGCGTTACCAGGATGCGCACGGCGCCACCCACGAGCGCGACATGGAGGGCCTGCTGGCCGTGTGCGTGCAGCACGAGATGGATCATCTCTCCGGCAAGCTGTTCGTGGATTACCTGTCCGACCTCAAGCGCCAGCGCATCCGCAAGAAGCTGGACAAGGAACGGCGCGAACGCGGCGAGCGTGCGCCGGCTGCCGCGGAGCGCCAGGCCCGGCCCTGACCGTCGCCTCGCGCGGCAGTTCCCCCATGAGACTTCGCGTGGCATTCGCGGGTACGCCGGCTTTCGCGGTCGCGCCATTGCGCGCGCTGCATGCGGCGCACCAGGTGGTCGGTGTGCTGACACAGCCGGATCGTCCGGCCGGCCGCGGCCGCGCCACCGCGGCAAGCCCGGTGAAGCAGGTTGCCATCGAGGCTGAGCTGCCGCTGGCGCAGCCGGCGCGGCTGCGTGGGGACGCGCCGCTGCTGCAGGCGACCCTGGCGCAGCTGCGCGAGTGGAATCCCGAAGTCATCGTGGTGGTGGCCTATGGCCTGCTCCTGCCGCGCGACGTGCTGGCACTGCCGCCCCTGGGATGCCTGAACATCCATGCATCGCTGCTGCCGCGCTGGCGCGGCGCGGCGCCGGTGCAGCGGGCCATCCTCGCTGGTGACACGGAAACGGGCATCTCGATCATGCTGATGGAAGAGGGGCTGGACAGCGGCCCGGTGCTGCTGCGCGCCAGCCTGCCCATCGGACCGGAGGCCACGGCGGCGCAATTGCTCGAGGAACTGGCGGTGCTCGGCGCGCGGCAGATCCTCGCGGCCCTGGAAGGGCTCACCGCCGGCACCCTGAGCCCCCGGCCGCAGCCCGCCGAAGGCGTCACCTATGCGCCAAAACTCGCGAAGTCCGAAGCGCCGGTCGACTGGCATGGCGAGGCGGCGCATATCGACCGGCAGATCCGCGGCTTGAATCCCTGGCCCGGCGCCGAGACACGACTGGGCGGGGAAACCGTGAAGCTGCTGCGCAGCCGGTGCGGCGCCGATGGCGGCGCGGCCGGCGCGATGCCCGGCACCTTGCTGGGCCTCGACGGGAACGCGCTGCGCGTGGCCTGCGGCAGCGGCGTGCTGCTGGTGCTGGAATTGCAGCGGGCCGGACGCAAGGCGGTGGCCGCGCGCGATTTCTACAACGCGCTGCGGTTGACCGGCGGCGAACGCGCGGTCTTCCAGTGAGCGCCGAACCGCGCCACGAGTTCGCGCCCGGGGCGCGCGTGCTGGCCGCCGCGGCCCAGGGGCTGGATGCGGTCACGCGCGAGGGCGGCTGCAGCGCCGAGGCCGCGTTGCAGGGCCTCGAGCTCGACCCGGCCGACCGCGGCGCGGTGCGCGCCCTGCACAGCGGCACATTGCGCTGGCACCTGCGGCTGGCGCCGCTGGTGGACGCGCTGCTCGAGCCCGGGCAACGCATGGCGCCGCTGGTGCGCGCCGTACTCACCGTCGCCGTCCACCAGATCGAGTATTCACGCGCGCGCCCGGAGAGCGTGGTGAACATCGCGGTGGACGCCACCCGGGTGCTGGGCCAGGCCGCGGCCAGCGGTTTCGCCAATGCGCTGCTGCGGCGCTATCTGCGCGAGCGCGCCACGCTGCTCGAGCGCATCGACCGCAGCGAGCCCGCGCGCCTGGCACATCCACGCTGGCTGCTCAAGGCGCTGCGCACCGCGTGGCCGGAACAGTTCGACGGCATCGCCGCGGCGAACAACGAACAACCGCCGCTGGTGTTGCGCGTGAACCTGGCGCGCACCACGCGCGAAGCCATGCTCGCCACCCTGGCGGCCGCCGGCATCGAGGCCGAGGCCGGCGCCGGCGCCGTCAGCGTGCTGCTGGCGCAGCCCTGCGACGTGCAGACACTGCCAGGTTTCTCCGCCGGGCTGGTCAGTGTGCAGGACGCGGGCACGCAACAGGCCGCCGGGCTGCTGGACGCGCAGCCGGGCCAGCGCGTGCTGGATGCCTGCGCCGCGCCGGGCGGCAAGACGGGGCACATCCTGGAGCGTTGCGATGGCCGGCTCGAGCTCACCGCGCTGGATCACGACGCGACGCGCCTGGCACGCGTGCAGCAGAACGTGGCGCGACTGGGCTATGCGGTGCAGCTGGTCGCCGCGGACCTGGCCTCGGACGGATGGTGGGACGGACGGCCCTACGACCGCATCCTGCTCGATGCGCCGTGCTCCGGCACCGGCGTGATCCGCCGGCATCCGGACATCAAGCTGCTGCGCCGGCCGGATGACATCGCCGCCTTCGCCACCGCCCAGCTGGCGCTGCTCGAACGTTGCGCGCAGCTGCTGGCAGCGGGAGGTCATCTGGTCTATGCCACCTGCTCCATCCTGCCGCAGGAGAACCAGGAGGTGGTCGAGCGCTTCCTGCGGCGCGACCGCGGCTTCCGGCGCACCCGACCCGACATCCAGCTGCTGCCGCAACCGCGTGTGGCAGGCGCGGCGGCGCTCACCGACGGCTTCTACTATGCTTGCCTCGAGAAGGAGGGCGCTGTCGCGTGAGACCTCACCGTGTGGGGCGGCTGTCCGGGCTGCTCGTGCTGCTGGCATGGGTCGCGGCCGCGCCAGTGCATGCCGCCGAGGACATCACGGTGCGTGCGGCATCGGCCACGGTGCGCGGCGGCATGCTCGAACTCGATGCGCGTGTCGCCTATCCCGTGGATAACGACCTGCGCGGGGCGCTGGCTGCCGGCGCCACCGTCGATCTGGAGCTGCAGGTGGCCCTGGACCGCGTCAATCCTTACTGGTTCGACCAGCGCCTGCTGCTGGAATACCTGCAGCGCGAGCTGTCCTGGAACGGACTCAGCCAGCGCTACGTGCTGAAGGATACCGCCAGCGACCAGCAGCGCACGTTCGCCACGCTGGAGGAGGCGATGGCCGCCGCCGGGACGGTGACGGATTGGAAGGTCGCGATCGGGCAGCGTCTCGAGCCCGCCGCGCGCTACATGGTCAGTGTGCGCGCCCGCCTGCGCCGCGGGCGCCTGCCCAGCGGCCTGCGTGCGCTGACCTTCTGGACGCGCTACTGGAGCCGGAGCGACTGGTATTCATGGCCGCTGCCGCGTTGAAGCGCTTCAGGGGTTACATCTTCATCGCGGCAGCCTCCGCGGCGGTGCTCGGCTCGCTGCTGCTGCTGGCGCGCGCCGCGGAAAACTCCTCGCAGTTCGCCAGCCTGAAGGAGTGGATCATCGGCGCCAACATGGTGCTGGTGCTCGTGATGGCCGTGCTGCTGGCGCGCCGCGTGTACCGCGTGGTGCGCGATTATCGCCAGCACGTGCCCGGTTCGCGCCTGACGCTGCGCACCGTGGCGATCTTCAGCGCGCTGGTGGTGGTGCCGCTGCTGGTGATCTACGGCTTCGCGTGGCATTTCCTGAACAAGGGCATCGACAGCTGGTTCAAGGGGGAGTTGCGTCCCGCCATCACCGAGGCGGTCAGGCAGTCGGGCGCCGCGCTCGAAGGGCGTGGGCAGGAGCAGGCGCGTCTCACGGGGGAGGTGGCTGCCGCGCTCGCCAGGCAGTCCTCCGCCGCGCTGACGGCCGCGCTGGAGGCGCAGCGGCGCGATGCCGGCGCCCGCGAGATGATGGTGTTCGATGGCGGCGGCACGGTGCTGGCGGCCAGTTACGCGGACGGCGGTTCGCTGCTGGCGCCGGAGATTCCGCACGAGGTGCTGGTGGCGGTGCGGGCAGGCGGACCGTACATGTACATGGAGCCATTGGCCGACGGCGGCTACCTGACCACCGCCGCCGCGCCCATGACCGCCCCGTCCGGCGGGCCGCGGCGCTATCTGCTGGCGCGGTTCGAGCTGCCGCGCGAGCTCGCGCGGCTGGCCAATGCCCTGGAGCAGGTGAACAGCAGCTACGGCACGCTGCAGCGCGCCCGCGGGGATCTCAAGTACGTGCTGCGGCTGGCGCTGACGCTGGTGCTGCTGCTGGCCATGTTCGCGGCCATGTTCCTTGCGATCCGTTCCGCGCAGCGCCTGATGCGGCCGGTGCGCGACCTGATGGAAGGCACGCGCGCGGTGGGCAAGGGGGATTTCACCATGCGCCTGGCGCTGCCGGCGCGCGACGAGATGGGCTGGCTGGTGCATTCCTTCAACGACATGACGCGGCGCCTGCGGCGCGCCAGCGAGGAGGCCAGCCGCAGCCGCGCGCTGGTCGAGGAGGAGCGCGAGCGTCTCGCCGTGATCCTCGCCGGTCTGTCCACCGGCGTCGTGGTGCTCGACACGGCGCGGCGCCTGCGGCTGGCCAACGCCGCGGCGGACGCCGTGCTCGGCGCGCACCTGGCGCAGGCCACCGGCCTGGAGCTGCGCGAGCTGCACGACGAGTCCCCGCACCTGCTGGCGTTTGCGCGCGAGGTGGCGGCGCGGCTGGATTCCGAAGGGTCCGAATGGCAGGACGAGATCGCGTTGCCGCCCGACCGCGTGCTGCGCTGTGCCTGCGCGCCGCTGGTGGATTCCTCCGGTGTGCCCGCCGGCCACGTGCTGGTGTTCGACGACATCACGCACCTGCTGCGCGCGCAGCGCGACGCGGCCTGGGGTGAGGTGGCGCGGCGCCTGGCGCACGAGATCAAGAATCCGCTGACGCCGATCCAGCTGGCGGCCGAGCGCCTGCGCCGCCGCCTGGCCGGCAAGCTCGACGCCACCGAGGCCGAGCTGCTGGACCGCGCCACGCACACCATCGTGCAGCAGGTCGAATCGCTGAAGGGCATGGTCAATGCGTTCAGTGAATACGCGCGCGCGCCGGACCTGAAGCTCACGCTGCTGGATCTCAACGAGCTGGTGGCCGAGGCCGTGGAACTGCACCGGGCGCAGGACACCCGCGCCATCATCGAACTGACCCTGGATCCGGCACTGCCCCCGGTGCCGGCCGACCGCAACCGCCTGCGCCAGGTGCTCAACAACCTCATAACCAACGCGCTGGAAGCCACCGATGGCACCCCCGCCGGACGGATCGGGGTGGCGACGATTCATGAAGGTGGACCGGGAGCCGGCAAAGCGGTCATCATGGTGACCGACAACGGACACGGGTTCGACGGAGAAATGCTCGCGCGTGTGTTCGAACCATACGTGACGAGCAAGCCCAGGGGGACGGGGTTGGGGCTCGCCATCGTGAAGAAGATCGCCGAGGAACACGGCGGCAGCATCGAGGCGAACAACCGGCCCGGCGGGGGCGCGTACGTACGCGTCGTTTTACCTGTGGCTGCGGGCGCGCTGGCGCCGCAGCCCGCACGAGGCATCGCATGAGTACCGGCAGGATTCTGGTGGTCGACGACGAAGCCGACATCCGCGTATTGCTGAAGGAGATCCTCTCCGACGAGGGCTACGACGTGGATGTCGCCGCCAACGCCGGCCAGGCGCGCGCCTCGCGCGCGCGCACCACCCCCGACCTGGTGCTGCTCGACATCTGGATGCCCGACACCGACGGCATCACGCTGCTGCGTGAATGGTCGGCGGCCGCCGCCGAGGACTGCCCGGTGGTGATGATGTCCGGCCACGGCACGGTGGAGACAGCGGTCGAGGCCACCCGCCTGGGCGCGTTCGACTACGTGGAAAAACCGCTGTCACTGGCCAAGCTGCTGCGCACCGTGGAGCGCGCGATGGACGCGGGCAAGCGCCGCCGCGTGGCCGGCCGGCCGCAGCTGGCGCCGCTGCCGGCCACCTTCGGCAAGAGCCGCGTGTCGCAGCAGCTGCGCGAGGAGCTTACGCGCGTCGCGGCACTCAATGCCTCACTGCTGATGGTGGGCGAGGCCGGCAGTGGCCGCGAGGCGCTGGCGCGCTTCATCCACGATACCGGCACGCGTGCCAGCCGCGGCTTCGTCACACTGGTGGCCAGTGCCATCCCCGAGGACGGCGCAGAGAACTACCTGTTCGGCGCTGTCGGGCCCAACGGGGTGGTCCACCAGGGGATGCTCGACCAGGCACCGTCGGGCACGCTGTTCATCCAGGAGGCCGAGGATCTTTCCCCACGCGTGCAGCGCCTGCTGCTGGGGGCGATCGAGACCGGGCGCTTCCATCGCATGGGCGGCGCCGGCGATGCCGGCGTGCCGTTCAACCCGCGGCTGCTGGCCACGGCACAGCCGGGCGTGGAAGCGCGGGCCGGCAGCGACGGCGGCCTGCGGCGCGACCTGTTCGCGCACCTGTCCGGCGTACTGGTGCGCGTGCCGCCATTGCGCGACTACGCCGAGGATGTGCCGGACCTGCTGCGCTTCTACGTGGAACGCATCGCCGATGCGGAGAAGCTGCCGCTGCGCCGCTTCTCGGTGGCGGCGCAGAACCGCCTGCGCAACTATCCCTGGCCGGGCAACCTGCGCGAACTGCGCAGCCTGGTGCGCCGCATGCTGGCGCGCGGCGGTCCGGAGGAAATCCCGCTGGATGAAATCGAGAACGAGCTGTCGGCGCACACGCCGCCGAACGAGCCACTGGTGAAACAGGATCTGCTCGCGCTGCCGTTGCGCGAGGCGCGTGAACAGTTCGAGCGCGCCTACCTGCAGCAGCAGCTCATGCTGTGCAACGGCAAGGTCGGCCAGCTGGCCAAGCGCGTGGGCATGGAACGCACGCATCTGTACCGCAAGCTGCGCTCGCTGGGCGTGGAGTTCCGCGCTTCCGCCGAAGAGTGACCCGCTACGTCCTGCATCGCAACGGCGCGCATGCGGCGCGCTGGCTCGCGACCGTCGACGAAGGCTATGCGCAGATGACGCGGCTGATCGACGCCGCCGCGCACTCGGTGCGCCTGGAAACCTACCTGCTGCGCGAGCATGGACCGGCCGAAGGGCTGTGCGAGGCGCTGCTGCGCGCGCGCGCGCGCGGCGTGGCCGTGTGGCTGCTGCTGGATGCCTTCGGCAGCGAAGGCATGCGGCGGGATTTCCTCGCGCCCCTGCGCCAGGCCGGAGTGGCGGTGGCGCTGTTCAACCCGCAGCGCTGGCTGCGGCGCTCGTTCCGCAACCATCGCAAACTGCTGGCCTGCGACGGCGAACACGCGGTGCTGGGCGGTTTCAATGTCGGGCCGGAATATGCCGGCGACGGTGTCACCCATGGCTGGTGCGACACCGGCGTCTACGTCAACGGTCCGGTGGTGCACCGCCTGGAAGCCACCTTCGACGCAATGTTCCGCCTCGCGCCATTCACGCCGCACGCGCTGAACCGCTTCCGCCGGCTGGTGCGACATGGTTTCGGCCACGCGGCGGACGCCGAGGCGCCGGTGCAGGTGCTGCTGGCCGGTCCGGGCACCCATGGCTCGATGCTGCGCCACCGGCTGGGCCACGACCTGGCACGGGCGCGCGAGGTGGCCATCGCCTCGGCCTATTTCCTGCCTTCGCGCGGCTTTCGCCGGCTGCTGTACCGGGCCGCATGGCAGGGCCGCACGCGCCTGCTGCTGGCCGGACGCAGCGATGTGCCGGTGGCGCGCCTGGCGGCGGAGTGGCTGTATGGCCGCCTGCTGGCGCGCGGCGTGCGCATCTTCGAATACCAGCCGCAGATCCTGCACGCCAAGCTCGTGCTCGCCGACGACGTGGCTTACGTAGGCTCCGCCAATCTCGACTGGCGCAGCATGCACATCAATTACGAGCTGCTGCTGCGCCTGGACTGGCCGGAGCTGGTGGCCGATGCGCGCGACTGGTTCGAGCGCTCGCTGTCCGCCGCGGAGCAGCTCGATTACCCGCGCTGGAAGGCGCGGCGCGGCCGCTGGCGGCGCCTGGCGTCGTTCCTCGCCTACTGGCTGCTGGCGCGGCTGGATCCGCTGGTGGCGCGGCGGGGATTCCGCACCACGCGCTGAGCGCCAGCGTCATGGGCCTGTAACGAAACGCCCGGAGCTTTGGCGTGCATGCCGCCATCGCCAGCCATCGAACCCGGTACGCACTGGTCCAGCGAGCATGGCACCTATGTCGATGCGCGCGGGGTGCCGTTGCGCGCGCCGTCCGGATTGCGATTCCCCGTGCGCGTGGCCTTGTTCCTGCTGATCTTCACCGTGCTGATGCTGGGGTGGGACGCGTCGCGCGGCGGCGCCGTCGAGCGCCTCGTGGTGCACGACGCGACAGTGCGCCCGGCGGCGTGGCTGGCCAATCTGCTGACACCCGCCGTGCATGTCCGGGCCGTGGGTTCCTCGCTGCGCGCACCCGGCGGTGGCCTGAACATCCTCAATGGCTGCGAGGGAGTGGATGCGCTGTGCCTGCTGGTCGCGGCTTTCCTGGTGGCGCCGCTGCCGCGAGGCGCCCGCACCTCCGGGCTGCTCCGCGGCATCGGGCTGCTGTACGCAGTCAACCAGGGCCGCATCCTGCTGCTGTTCTACGCGTTCCGGCGCGATGCCGCGCTGTTCGCCACGCTGCACGGCACGGTCACACCCATCCTGGTGGTGCTGCTGCTGGCGGCCTACTTCCATTTCTGGCTTGGCCGTCATGCTCCAGCCGTTGCCGCCACTGCGTAGCCTGCTGCTGCGATTCGTGCTTGCCGGCGGTCTCGTGCTGGGCATCGGCGGCACCTGGGCCACGGCCATCATTGCCCCGATGGTTCCGCTGCTGGGCCGTGCGGTCAGTGCGGCCACCGCGGACTTCACGATTTCCGGTGTATCGCTGGACCGGCATGGCGAGCAGCCGAATGTCGTGTTCCGCGCCAATCTCCGCCATGTCGAGCTGGTGGGCGGACACTTCGTCTATCCGCTTGGTGCCGAAGCGGACCCCGCGGGCTGGTACCAGATCACACTGACCACCGGTGGCATCCTGCAATACCCGTTGCTGCTGCTCATCGTCGTGCTGGCATGGCCGGCTTCCATGGCTGGCGTGGCGCTGCGGGGGCTGCTGGCCGCGCCGCTGGCAGCGGTACTGATCCTGCTGCACGTCACGGTCACGGTGCTGGCGGAACTGTGGTTTCCGATCCATGACGACATCGTGCCGGGGGAGTTCTGGCCGCTGCTGGCGTGCAGCCGGCTGCTGATGGGTGGCGGCGGACTGGTGCTGGCGCTGGCCATGGCGATGCTGGCCATCGGGCTGGCCTTCCGCCTGGAAGGATGGCTGCGCCGCCGCGTCGTGCCATCACACAAACGTCAAGACGCCTTCACATGAGCCATCAAGTATTCCGCGCATCCGAATTTCGCGGCTGCCGCTGGCCAACCGGCGTGGCGCTTCCGGAGTCTCATGGCCCGGCCATCGTGGTTTGTCAGCCTGCTCTGTGGCCTGCTCTCGGCCAGCGCTGCCACTGCCGCGCCACCGGGTGCCGCGGCGCGCGCCCGGCTCGCCGCCGGCCAGAGCCTGCAGGTGGTGGTGGAATACGAGGCGCGCGCCGTGGACCAGGCCGCCGCACAGGAGCGGACGCGCCGGCGCTTGAACCGCGATGACGCGGCGGTGCGCGCGCTGCGTACCCGGGGTTACGCCGCCATCAAGATCGACGTCGATGCAGCGCTGGCCGCGCCGGACGCGGCGCGGCTGCGCGACTACGCCGAACTGCCGCTGACGCTGTGGCGGGTGGACACGCCCGCGGCGCTGGCCCGGTTGCAGAGCCAGCCCGGCGTGCGCGCCGTGCACGAGGACCGGCTGTTGCGCGGCAGCTCGGTCAGCGACCTGCCATTCATCCACCAGCCGGAGGCCGCCGCGCAGGGCGATGCGGGCACCGGCACGGTGGTGGCGGTGATCGACGGCGGGCTGGGCAGCTATTACCAGCAATACACGGATTTCGGCCCGTGCACCGCCGTCGGCCAGCCGGCCGGCACGTGCCGCGTCAAGTACATCCGCAACTACTACAGCGGCGCGCAGGCCTCGCGCGAAACCACCCATGGCACCAACGTGTCGGCCATCGCACTGGGCGTGGCACCTGGCGCGCGGCTGGCGATGTACAACGTGTTCGGCTGGTTCGACACCGGTGGCGGCAATTTCGCCAGCGGCGCGAAAACCTCCGACGTGCTCGACGCGATGAATCGCGTGCTCGGCGGCTTCAACGCCGCGACCAACAACGTCGTGGCCGTCAATCTGAGCCTGGGCGACAACGGCACCAATCCGGCGACCTGTGCCGGCAGCGCCTTCGCCAGCGCCATCGCCGCGCTGGCCGACGCGGGCATTGCCACCGTGGTCGCAGCCGGCAACAGCGGCGTGAAGGACGGGCTGGCCGATCCGGCATGCGCGCCGCGGGCCGTGTCGGTGGGCGCGGTCTACAGCCAGGTGCACGGCCCGGTGACCTGGGCTGCCCCTGCCGCCTGCACCGAGAACGGCATGCCCGACCAGGTGGCCTGCTTCTCGCAGAGTGCCGACTACCTCACCGTGCTGGCGCCCGGGCTGTTCGTGGATGCGCCGGACGCGGGCTTCGAGGAATCCGGCACCTCCCAGGCCGCCCCTCATGTCAGCGGTGCGCTGGCCGTGCTGCGTGCGCGCTACGCGGCCGAGCCGGTGACGCAAAGTGTGCAGCGCCTGCGCGATACCGGCGAGGCCGATGCCGACGCGCCGGGCGGTGGGCGCGTGGTGCCACGCATGGACCTGCTGGCGGCGCTGCACGAGGCGGCGCGGCTGGATCTGGCCGTCAGCGGTCCGGCCGATGCGGCCCGCGGCCGCAGTGACACCTTCACCCTCACGGTGACCAACCGCGGGGCGTTGACCGGCACCGGTGTGCGCGTGCAGCTCTCGTTGCCCGCCGGCACCACGGTGCTGGCAGCTGGCGCCGGCTGCACCGCCTCGGGCGCGCTGGTGACCTGCGTGCTCGCCAGCCTCGACCCAGGGTTCATGGTTTCGTTCACCGTGCAGGTGCGCTGGAATTACACCGGGATGCTCGCCGGCAACGCCGCGCTCGCGGCCGACCAGATCAATGCTTCGAACAGCCAGCTGGTGGCCCTCGATGGTGGTGAAGGGGACGCAACCGGCGATGCGCCGCTGCCCTGGTGGGCCAGCGCGCTGCTGGCACTGCTGCTGCTGGCCGCACTGGGCCGTGGCGCGCGGTCGCGGCCCGCCGCCGTCCCGTTGCTGGCTACGCGCGGCGCTCTCCGCTAGTCTCGTACCGGATGAGCGGGCAGGAGAGAGCGCGCCCCACGAGGGCCTCGAACGATTGCAGCACGGTGGAGGTGCGCCTGGTGCCGCGTGCGCGCGACCTGGGCGGCTTCGAGGTACGGCGCGTGCTGCCGGCGATGCAGCGCCAGATGGTCGGGCCATTCATCTTCTGGGACCAGATGGGTCCGGCCCGTTTCACCGCCGGCAGCGGCATCGACGTGCGCCCGCATCCGCACATCGGCCTTGCCACCGTCACCTACCTGTTCGCCGGCGAGATACTGCATCGTGATTCGCTCGGCACGGTGATCCCGATCCGCCCCGGCGAGATGAACCTGATGAGCGCCGGCCGGGGCATCGTGCATTCCGAGCGCACGCCACCGCAGGCGCGTGCGGCGGGACACGAGCTGCACGGCATCCAGGCGTGGCTGGCGTTGCCACGCGCGCACGAGGAAGGCCCGCCGGCGTTCCATCATTTCGGCGCGCAGCAACTGCCGCGCCTCACCGGTGCAGGCATGGACCTGCGCCTGATCGCCGGCGAGCTGGCCGGCCACCGATCGCCGGTGGAGCTGCCGATGGAGACGCTGTATGCCGAAGCGCAGCTGGCGGCCGGCGCGCGCCTGCCGTTCGAGTCGCGTTGCGCGGAGCGCGCGATCTACCTCTGCGAGGGCGCGCTGGCCATCGACAGCGAACGATTCGAAGCCCCGCAGATGCTGGTGCTGCGTGCCGGGCACGTGGCGGACATCGAGGCGCTGACGCCGGCGCGCTGCATGCTGCTGGGCGGCGAGCCGGCCGACGGACCGCGCTTCATCTGGTGGAACTTCGTCGCCAGCAGCCGGCAGCGCATCGAGCGGGCGAAGGCGGACTGGCGGGCGGGCCGGTTCGACGCGGTGCCCGGCGAAACCGATTTCATCCCGCTGCCGCCATGAAGAACCTTTTCCCGCGCGAATCCGAGCCCTTCGAGCCCAAGTTCGTCGCGGTGCTGCGCGAGGGCTATCGTGCCGAGCAGTTCCGGCATGACGTGCCCGCCGCGCTGACCGTGACCATCGTCGCGCTGCCGCTGTCGATGGCCATCGCCATTGCTTCGGGCGTGGGGCCGGAGCGCGGCCTCTATGCCGCCATCGTCGGTGGTTTCATCATTTCGGCGCTCGGCGGCAGCCGCTTCCAGATCGGCGGCCCGGCGGGCGCGTTCATCGTGCTGGTGGCGGCCGCCGTGGCGACGCATGGCGTGGAGGGCATGCTGCTGGCGACCGCCATGGCCGGGGTGATCATGGCGCTCGCCGGCCTGCTGCGCGTGGGCAGCTACGTGCGGCTGATTCCGCACCCGGTGGTGGTGGGCTTCACCGCGGGCATCGCCGTCACCATCTTCGCCAGCCAGCTGCACGACCTGTTCGGACTGCAGCTGGCCGCCGAGCCGGCCGCGTTCCTGCCCAAGCTCGCCGCGCTGTGGCATGTGGCGGCGACCTTCAGCACGGGTGCGCTGCTGCTCGCCGTGCTGTCGATCGCGACCATCCTGCTGCTGAAACGCTTCGCGCCGCGCGCGCCATCGCTGCTGCTGGCCGTCGCGGGTGCCGCGGTGCTGGCCTGGCTGCTGCGCCTGCCGGTGGAAACCATCGGCACGCGCTTCGGCGGCGTGCCCCACAGCCTGCCGGCGCCGGGGCTGCCGGCCCTCTCGTGGCAGCGGCTGCTGGAGATGCTGCCCACGGCGCTGTCCTTCGCGCTGCTCGGCGCCATCGAAAGCCTGCTCTCTGCCGTGGTGGCGGACGGCATGACGGGGCGGCGGCATCGCTCCAACAGCGAGCTGTTCGCGCAGGGCGTGGCCAACGTGGGCTCGGCGCTGTTCGGCGGCCTGTGTGTCACCGGCACCATCGCGCGCACCGCGACCAACGTGCGTGCCGGGGCGCGCACGCCGGTGTCCGGCATGCTGCATTCGGCGCTGCTGATGGTGACACTGCTGGTGGCCGCGCCACTGGTGGCCTACATACCACTGGCGGCACTTGCCGCGGTGCTGGTCACGGTGGCGTGGAACATGGTGGAACGGCCGGCCATCGCGCACCTGCTGCGCGAGTCGCATCGCGAGGCGCTGGTGCTGTTCGTGACGCTGGCGGTCACGCTGCTGCGCGACCTGATGTGGGGCATCATCGCCGGCACGCTGCTGTCGCTGCTGCTGCGGCGCAGGCGCGCCTGAGCGGCTAGAACCAGGTCCTCACCCCGAGTACCAGGCGCGTGCTGCCGGCGCCGGTATCCGCGGCGCGGCGCAGCGACGCCGTGGCACCAAGCGCGCGCTCCCATTCGATGCCGAGGTAGGGAGCGAAGCGGCGTGTGAATTCATAGCGCAGGCGCAGCGCGGCCTCGCCGGTGGAGATCCCGGAGCCGAGCTCGCGCATCGGGTCCTCGCTGCCATGCAGCCACAGGTTCAGCTCCGGTTGCAGGATCAGGCGGTTGGTGAACAGCAGCGCGTATTCGATCTGGAGCCGGGCCGCGGTGCCGCCGCCGCCGGCATAGGCGGTCGCCGAGACATCGAAGCCCAGCGGCGCCGGTCCCTGCAGGCCCAGTGCCGCCCAGGTGCGGCCGTCGCCGGGACGGAAGTCATGCCGAACCCCGGCGAGCACGTCCCACCACGCGCTGACGCTGTGGCCGTACAGCAGCTCCGCATCCGCCGATCCGAAGCGGCCGTCCGCGCGGTCACCCTCACTGCGCAGCCACAGCCGGTCGAGATCGGTGCCGAGCCAGCCGCGGACGTCCCATGCCAGAGCCGGACCGTGATCCTGCACATACTCGAGGTGATTCCACAGCAGCATGCCGTGCACGTCGTTGTCGTGGAATTCATGCGCCGCCGCCGCAGCCGCAGCCGCACGATCCGCGTCGGTGGGCGCGGGCACCGCGGTGCCGGCTTCGCCAGCGTGCACCGCCGCCGCGCAGGCCAGCAGCGCGGGCAGCAGACGCGCAGCCATCATGTTTCGGCCACCACCACTTCGCGCATCATGCCGGCTTCCATGTGATACAGCAGGTGGCAGTGACAGGCCCAGCTGCCCAGCGCATCGGCGCGCACACGGAAGCTGCGCCGGCTGCCGGGCGGCATGTCCACGGTGTGCTTGCGGAGCTGGAACGCGCCGGCGTCATCCTCCAGGTCGCTCCACATGCCGTGCAGGTGGATGGGATGCGCCATCATCGTGTCATTCACCAGCACGATGCGCAGCCTCTCGCCATAGTCGAGGCGCAGCGGTTCCGCCGCCGAGAACTTGATGCCGTCGAAGGACCAGGCGAATTTCTGCATGTGCCCGGTGAGGTGCAGTTCCAGCTCGCGCGCCGGCTCGCGGCCGTCCGGGTCCGCGAAGAGGCTGTGCAGCAGGCCATAGTTCAGCACCTGGCGGCCGTTGTCGCGCAGGCCGATACCGGGGTCGGACAGCCGCGAGTCCGGCATCAGCGACTGGTTGTCCACCAGCGGGTTGTGCTGCTCGCCCGGCGGATGCTTCGGCATGCCTTCCATGTCCATGTCCATGTGCCCCGGGTGCGCCATGCCCACGTCGGCCATGGTCAGCAGCGGCCGGGGATCCAGCGGCGGCACCGGCGCGGCCAGCCCCTGGCGCGTGGCGAGCGTACCGCGCACGTAACCGGTGCGCGCGCAGTCCTGCGCGAAGATGGTGAAGGCGTCCTGCCCGGCGGGCTGCACGATCACGTCGAAGGTCTCCGCCACGGCGATGCGCAACTCCTCGACGGTCACCGGATGCACGTACTGGCCATCCACCGCGACCACGGTCATCGCAAGGCCCGGGATGCGCACGTCGAAGTAGGTCATCGCCGCGCTGTTGATGAAGCGCAGCCGGACGCGCTCGCCCGGCTTGAAGAGGCCGGTCCAGTTGGCCGGGGCGGTCACGCCGTTCATCAGGTAGGTGTAGGTGTTCGCGTTGACGTCGGCAACGTCCGTGGGCGACATGCGCATTTCGCCCCACATTGCGCGCTCCCGCAGCGTGGCCTTGAAACCGTTGCTGCGCGTGTCGCGCAGGAAGTCGCCAAGCGTGCGCTGATGCAGGTTGTCGTAGTCGGCCATCTTCTTCAGGCGCGCGAACAATGCATGCGGCGCGAGGTCGGTCCAGTCCGAGAGCTGCACCACATAGTCGCGGTCGTACGCGAACGGCTCGGGTTCCAGCGGGTCGATGATCAGCGCACCGTAGAGCCCGGCCTGCTCCTGGAAGCCGGAATGACTGTGATACCAGTATGTGCCGGCCTGCTTCACCGGGAAGCGGTAGCGGTAGGCCTCGCCGCGGCGGATGCCGTTGAAGCTCATGCCCGGCACACCATCCATGTTCGCGGGCACCAGGATGCCGTGCCAGTGCAGCGAAGTGGCATCGCCGTGGATCGAGCCCGCCGGCAGCGCATTGCGAACATTGACGCTGACCGTGGTGCCCTGGCGCCAGCGCAATACCGGTGCCGGCAGCGAACCGTTCACGGTGATCGCCGGTCGCGCGCGACCAGTGAAATTCACGGCCGTCTCGCCGATGGTCAGGTCGAAGTCGGTAGCGGCGGGCGGGAGGGTGGAACCGGGCGGCGCGGCCGGTGCGGCGCGCGCGCCCAGGCCGAGCACGCCGCCGGCAGCCAGGCCCTGCACGAATCGCCGGCGTGTCAGCGCGGCCGGTGAAAGGACTGAGCGGTTATGCATGTCTTCCTCGCGGATGCGGCTCAACCATCGGGCGACCAGAACATGGTCAGCGCCGCGGTGCCCAGCAGTACCGCGGCGATCAGCACCAGCTCCGCGCGGAGGCTGCGACGCAGGCGCAGCGCCGCCTGCCCGCCGCCCTGCGCCAACGCCGGTCCCAGCTGCCACTTGTTGCGCGCCGCGAAGGCCATCAGCACGGCGAACACCAGCACCTTGAGCGACAGGCCGATGCCGTATGGCCGGCGCAATGCGGCCATATCGGGCAACAGCCGTGCGGCGATGACGATGCCGGCCACGAGGATCAGCGGCACGGTCCACGTGGCCAGCCGCGAGAAGCGCGCGATCAGCGCTGCCGCGGCTTCGGCGGGTTCAAGCCCGGACACCAGCAGCAGCGGCAGCAGCGAACCGAACCAGAAGGCCACGATCAGCACGTGCACGCCGAGCAGCGGTCCCAGCAGCCAGCGCAGCGGGCTCTCCGAGGTATGGCCGGTCGCGGCAAAGGAGCCGGCGATCAGCAGCGCACCGGCCAGGCCGGTGATGCGCCGTGCAGTGCCATCATCGCGCAGCGTCAGCGCGAGCAGCAGCAGGCCCGCCAGCCGCAGTGCCAGTGTCAGCGCCACGCGCGAGTGCAGTACCAGGCCCTGCAGCCCTGCATCCAGCGTACCGGCGAAGCTGCCGGCCATGCGCGCCGCCTCCAGCAGGTACTGCGCCAGCAGCAGGCCGGTGCCGGTCAGCGCGGCCCACCGCTTCAGCCGCAGGATGCGGGGTCGCGCCGCCGGCGCATCAGTGTGCAGCATCGTCAGGAAGAGTGTGGCGCCCGCGGCCTGCAGCACTGCCAGGAAGCCCAGTCCCCGCAGCGCCGCGGACACGGCGTCGGGCAGCACGGCCTGCTACTGCTCGACCGTGAAGCCGAATTTCCCGGACATCACATGCCCGTCCTCGCTCACCACGCGCCAGCTCGCGATGTAGTTGCCGGCGGCCAGTGCCGGCACCGCCACCGACAGGTCCACCGCGGTCTGCGCCGGCAGCGGCTTGATGGCGTGCGCCGGGTCCTTGTCCCGCTGCAGCGTGAACGCGGTGAGCCGCGCGGCCTCGGAGAAATGCAGTTCGATGGCCGCGGGCGCCTTGACATGGCTCTTGTCCGCCGGTGTGGAACGTTCCAGGTGGGCATGCGCCATCGCGGCGGCGGACACCACCATCGTCAGCAGCCACAGGGGATGGCGAAGTTTCATGATCTGCTCCTTTAATGTAGCCGACGCAAACGCAGCGAGTTGCCGATGACCGAAACCGAGCTCAGGCTCATCGCGGCGGCCGCGACCACCGGACTGAGCAGCACGCCCAGCAGCGGATACAGCACGCCGGCGGCCACTGGTATGCCCAGCGTGTTGTACACAAAGGCGAGCACCAGGTTCTGGCGGATGTTGCGCATGGTGGCCTGGCTCAGGCGCCGGGCGCGCACGATGCCCTGCAGATCGCCTTTCACCAGCGTGATGGCCGCGCTTTCCAGCGCCACGTCGGTGCCAGTGCCCATCGCGATGCCCACGTCGGCCGCGGCCAGCGCGGGCGCATCGTTGACGCCGTCGCCGGCCATCGCGACCACGTGTCCCGCGGCACGCAGGCGTTGCACGAGCGCGTGCTTCTGTTCCGGCAGCACCTCGGCTTCCACCTGATCGATGCCCAGACTGCGCGCCACGGCCGCCGCCGTGGCGCGGTGGTCGCCGGTCAGCATCACGATGTGCAGGCCGGCGCCGCGCAGTGCATCCAGCGCCGCGCGCGCCGTGGCCTTCACCGGGTCGGCCACCGCGATGACGCCGGCGGTGCGGCCGTCGATGGCCACGAAAATCGTGGTGGCGCCCGCGTCGCGGAACTTGCCCGCCGCCTGGATCATCGCGGCATCGGCGGCATCGAGTTCGCGCAGCAGCGTCTCGTTGCCCACGGCGACCTGGTGGCCCTGGACACGGCCGGTGACGCCCTTGCCCGTGAGCGAGATGAAATCCTGCACCGGCGGCAGCGCCACGTGACGCTCCGCCGCCGCCGCGGCGATGGCCGCCGCCAGCGGATGCTCGCTGGCGCGCTCCAGTGCGGCCGCATGGGCCAGCAGCGTGCTCTCATCGAATCCGGAGCCGGGCAGTATCGCGACCACTCGCGGCCTTCCCTCGGTGAGCGTGCCGGTCTTGTCGACCACCAGCGTGTCCACCTTCTCCATGCGTTCCAGCGCCGCGGCATCGCGCACCAGCACGCCTTCACCGGCGCCGCGGCCCACGCCGACCATGATGGACATCGGCGTGGCCAGCCCCAGCGCGCAGGGACAGGCGATGATGAGCACCGACACGGCCGCGACCAGCGCACTGCCGAAGGCCGGCGCGGGCGCCCAGATCATCCACGCCGCGAAGCTCAGCAGCGCGATGCCGATGACGGCCGGCACGAACCAGGCGGCCACCTGGTCCGCGAGCCGCTGGATGGGCGCGCGGCTGCGCTGCGCCTCGCCCACCATGTGCACGATGCGCGTGAGCATCATCTCGGCGCCGACACGTTCCGCGCGCATCACCAGGCCTCCCGTGCCATTGAGGGTGCCGCCGATGAGTTTCGCGCCCGGCTCCTTGCCCACCGGCAGTGCTTCGCCAGTGATCATGGATTCATCGACGCCGCCATGGCCTTCGACCACCACGCCGTCCACCGGCACGGCCTCGCCGGGGCGCACGCGCAGCAGGTCGCCGGGACGCACCTGCTCCAGCGGAACCTCCCGATCGTGGCCCTCGGCATCGACACGCCGCGCCATCTTCGGCGCGAGCCGCAGCAACGCGCGGATCGCCCCGCCGGTCCGCTCGCGCGCCCGCAGCTCCAGCACCTGTCCCAGCAGCACCAGCACGGTGATCACGGCCGCCGCTTCGAAATACACCGCGACGCTGCCATCGGCGGCGTGCAGCGCGGCGGGAAACAGCCGCGGCAGCAGCAGCGCCGCGAGACTGTAGAGGTAGGCAGCCCCGACGCCGAGACCAACCAGGCTGAACATGTTGAGCGCGCGATGGCGCACCGAAGCCACCGCGCGCGCCAGCAGGGGCCAGCCGGCCCACAGCACCACCGGCGTGGCGAGCAGGAACTGGATCCACTGCGAGAGATGCACGCCCGCACCGCGATGCATGGGCAGCGCATGCAGGTGTCCGCCCATCTCCAGCACCACCACCGGCAGCGCCAGCGCGGTGCCGGTCCAGAAGCGACGCTGCATGTCGCGCAGTTCGGCGTTGTCGCCGCCTTCGGCGGCGTGCAGTGGTTCCAGCGCCATGCCGCAGATCGGGCAGGCGCCCGGTCCAGGCTGCCGGACCTCGGGGTGCATCGGGCAGGTGTAGATGGCGGTGGCGGCTTGCGCGGGCGGCATCGCAGCCGACGGTGCGGCGGCGTGATGGTCATGGCTGCAACAGCTGCCGGCATGGTGGGTCGACACGTCGCTCATTGCGGCTCGCCGCCCAGCGCCCGCAGGATGGGGCATTCCGCGGCGCGGCCATGGCCGGGGCAGGCTGCCACCAGCGTGGCCAGGCCCTGGCGCATGCGCTGCAGCTCGGCGATGCGCTCCTCGATCATCCGGAGCTTGGCTTCCGCGGTGCGCTTGACGCGTGCCACGTCGCGGCGCGAGGAGAGATCGAGCAGTTCCTGGATTTCCTTCAGCGAGAAGCCCAGCGCCTGCGCGCGGCGGATGAAGCGCAGTCGCGCCACCTCGTCCTCCGAGTAGCGCCGATAGCCGGAGCTCAGGCGCTGCTTCGGATCCAGCAGCCCCGCCCGCTCGTAGTAGCGCACGGTGTCGACGCCCACTCCGGCCCGCCTGGCCATGGCGCCGATGCCCATCAATGTCATCGCGTTCTCCTCATGCCGCCATCGTAGAGTCTGGACCATGGTCTAGAGTCAAGGACAGAAGATTTTCGCCGCCGGCGCACCCGCTGGCGACCCGCCGGGCGTATAGAGCTCATGTGGACGCACAACTGGCCGGAATGCCGCTGCTGGACCAGCCGCTGGAGCTCACCCCCGGCGCAGCGGTCCTCGAGCGCGCGCGCGGCGGCGACATCGCGGCCTTCCGCGAGCTGCTGCGCGGGCACCAGGCGCGGGTGTTCAGCATCGCGCTGCGCCTCACCGGAAGGCGCGCCGATGCCGAAGAGCTGGCGCAGGATGTGTTCCTGAAGCTGCACGCCGTGCTGGCGGACATCGAAAGCCACGCGCACCTGCGGCACTGGCTGCTGCGCACCGTGACGCATCGCTGCATCGACCGCCTGCGCAGCCAGGCGCGCCGGCCGCAGCTCGTGCCGCTGGCAGCGCTGGCGGAGGCCGATACCGCTGCGCCGGAATCCGCCGGCGATCCGCTCATGGGTGCGCGGTTGCGGCAGCTGCTGTTGCAGCTTGCGCCGGATCCGCGTGCCGTGGTGCTGCTGCGGTTCCAGGAGGACCTGGACCCGGCCGAGATCGCGCTGCTGCTGGGGATGTCCGTGAACACGGTGAAGAGCCACCTGCGCCGCTCGCTGCACTGGCTGCGCGCGCAACTTCCGGGAGATGGCAATGGATCTTGAACGGCAACTGCGCGACAGCCTCGCGGCGCGCGATCCCGGCGCGGAGTTCGAATCCGCGGTGCTGGCGCGACTGCCCGAGCGGGGCGCTGCCCCGGCCCGACGCGACCGGCGGCGCTGGCCCATGGCATTGGCGGCGACGGTGCTCGCCGCGGCGTTCGGCCTGCACTGGTACGGGGTACAGCAGCGTTCCGCGAGCGCGCACCGGCAACTGCTGCTGGCGCTGCAGATCACCAGCTACGAACTCGACCAGGTACAGCAGAAGCTCGTGAGCAATGGCACGCAGGAGGATTGAAATGACGACACGCAACCATTTCCGGCAGCTGCTGCTGGCCGGCGTTCTCGCGGCGACGTTGCTGCCGCTGGCCGCACTGGCACAGGCCGCGCGGCTCAGGCTGCCCGACCTTTCCGGCCTGGCCTCGAAGGCGAAGCAGTCGGTCGACATCGACCTGGACCAGGACATGCTGAAGAGCGCCGTGGGCTTCATGGCCGGCGACCACGCCGACCCGGAGCTGGCCGAGACGCTCAAGGGATTGCAGAGCCTGACGGTGAAGGTGTTCTCCTTCGACCAGCCGGGCGTCTACTCGATGCACGACATCGATGGGGTGGTCAAGCAGGTCGAAGCCGGCGGCTGGAAGAAGCTGATGGCCGTGCGCGATGGCGAGAAGAGTGTCCAGATGTGGATGCACGATGGCGATGCCGATGGCGGCATGTTCTTCGTCGCGGCGGAGCCGAAGGTGCTGGTGATGATCAACATCGCCGGCAAGATCGATCTGGCGACACTGGCGAAATTGCAGGGGCGCATGGGAGTGCCGAATCTGGGTCTGGGCGGCGCCGCGCCGCCCATGGCACCGGCGCCGCCCGCCGCGCCTCAATCTCCGGCGCGGTAGATCACCGCATCGATATCCGCCGTGTGCAGCTGCTTGCGGACCGCATTGAGCTTCGGCAGGTCACTGATCGGCCCGATGCGCACGCGGTACCACTCGTCGGTGTCGATGGTCACGTGCTGCACGCCGGCTTCCACGCCCAGCTTGCCGAGCTTCTCGCGCAGCCGCTCGGCGTCGGGCTGGTTGCGGTAGGAGCCGACCTGCAGCACGTAGGCGCCAGGCTGTACCACCTGCTCGTCGGCATAGTCATGGCGCACACCGTGCTCCCGTTCCGGGACGGTGACCTCGAACTTGGGCAGCGTGTCGTAAAACGTGTAGTCGTTGGCCGGATCAGGGGTTTCGCCGGCCTCTTCGGTGGTGGCCTTGTCGGCGCGCGTGGCGGGCCGCGTCACTTCAGCCAGATCATCCGTTGCCTTCGGCGCCGGGCGATGGTCGTACAGCCATACGAGCAGCGCCAGCACCAGCCCGGCGCCAAGCCCCAGTCCGAACTGCTGGTACTTCCCGACATTGAATGCCTGCGGTCCGCGGCTGGCGTTCTTGTAGTCGCGGGCGGAAAGCGGCTGGCGGCCGCTGCTCACATGGTCTCCGGGGAAGAGACCCCGAGCAGCGTGAGACCGTTCCTGACCACCTGCTGCGTGGCCAGCGCCAGCGACAGGCGCGCATTGCGCAGGGCCGCGTCCGCGACGATGAACTGCTCGGCGTTGTACCAGGTGTGGAAGGCCTGCGCGAGCTCGCGCAGGAAGTGCACCAGCGTGTGCGGCGCGCGATGCTCGCCGGCGAGCTGGATGATCTCGGGATAGCGTCCCAGCATGGTCAGCAGCGCGGTCTCGTGCGAGGCGGTCAGCGCATCGAGGCTGGCGAGGCCCAGCGCGTGGTCGTAGGCATGACCCTTGGCGGCGAGCTGCCGGCCGACGCTGGCAACGCGCGCGTGCGCATACTGGATGTAGTACACCGGATTTTCGTTGCTGCGGCTCTTGGCCAGCTCCAGGTCGAAATCCAGCGGCTGGTCGTGGCTGCGCATCACGTAGAAGAAGCGCGCCGCGTCATTGCCCACTTCGCCGCGCAGCTGCCGCAACGTGACGAATTCGCCGGCGCGCGTGGACATCGGCGCCTTCTCGCCGCCGCGGTACAGCGACACGAACTGCACCAGCTGCACCTCGAGGCAATCCGGCGGTTCGCCCATGGCTTCGAGTCCGGCGCGCACGCGCGCCGTGTAGCCGTGGTGATCCGAGCCGAGGATGTCGAGCAGCAGCTCGAAACCACGCTCGCGCTTCTCCAGGTGGTAGGCGATGTCCGAGGCGAAATAGGTCTTCACGCCGTTCTCGCGCACCACCACCCGGTCCTTCTCGTCGCCGAAGGCGGTGGCGCGGAACCACAGCGCGCCGTCCTTCTCGTACACGTGGTCCTGCGTGCGCAGCCGCGCCAGCGCCCGGTCGATGGCGCCGTTCTCCGCCAGCGAGGCCTCCGAGTACCAGCGGTCGTAGACCACGCCGAACTCGGCGAGGTCGTTCTCCATGTCGGCGATGATGGTCTTGAGCGCGAGCTGCGCGATGTCGCGGAAATCGACATCGCCGATCAGCTCCTTCGCGCGCGCGATCACCGCGTCGATGAAGGCCTCCTTGTCGCCGCCCTCGGGCTCGTCGGCCGGCAGGTTGCCGAATACCTGGCCTTCCGGCCGCACCAGCATCTGGTCGGCCTGCTGCAGCAGCTGGGCGGCGATCTCGCGCACGTAGTCGCCCTGGTAGGCATTGGCGGGAAAGCGGAACTCCTCGCCGCACACCTCCAGGTAACGCAGCCACACGCTGACGGCGATGATGTCCACCTGCCGGCCGGCATCGTTGATGTAGTACTCGCGGTGCACCGCGTAGCCATTGGCGTCTAGCAGGTTGGCCACGCTCGCGCCGTAGGCGCCGTGACGCCCGTGCCCCACGTGCAGCGGCCCGGTGGGGTTGGAGGAGACGAACTCCACCAGCACCTTGCGGCCGCCGCCGCTGCCATTGCGTCCGTACGCGTCGCCGAGCTCGTGGATGCGGCGCACGACGCCGGCCTGGGCACCGCGGGCCAGGAAGAAGTTGATGAAGCCCGCACCGGCGATCTCCACCCTCTCGATGGCCGCATCCTGTTCCAGCGCGGCGACGATGGCCTGCGCCAGTTCGCGCGGCGGCTTGCGCGCCGCCCTGGCCAGCCGCATCGCCAGGTTGGTGGCGAAGTCGCCGTTGGCGGCATCACGGGTGCGCTCGACGCCGAGGCTGTCGAGTACCAGGTCCGCCGGCAGCAGGTCGCCCTTGAGCCGTGCCACTGCCGCATGCAGCAGCTGTTCGATTTCCTGTTTCATGAAGTGCGCCAGTCTAACCGACCGCGCGACCTCAGAAGATATCGAGCGGATCCACGTCCAGCGCCCAGCGCAGTGAGCGCGGCGCCGGCAGCTCGCCGAGCTGCGGCACCCACTCATCGAGGAAGCCCTGCAGCAGCGCGCGTTGCGGGGATTCCACCAGCAGCTGCGCGTGATGGCGGTCCGCACGCCGCGCCATCGAGGCCGGCACCGGCGGTTGCAGCACCACGCCGGCCGGTGGCTCGCGCATGGCGCGCGCCGCGGTCAGGAAGCCCAGCGCGCCAGCGGCCGTGGTGTCCGAGGCGCGCAGCAGCGCCATGCGCGCGAATGGTGGCCAGTGCGCCTCGGCACGTTCCGCCAGCGCGCTGGCGGCAAAGCCCGCGTAACCCTCATCCAGCAGCGTGCGCAGCAGCGGGTTGTCCGGAAACTGGCTCTGGATCAGCACCTCGCCCTGCCGCTCGGCGCGGCCGGCGCGGCCGGCCACCTGCACGATGGTCTGTGCCAGGCGCTCGGCGGCGCGGAAATCGGTGGCGAACAGGCTCTGGTCGGCGTTCAGCACCACCACCAGCGTCACATCGGGAAAGTGGTGTCCCTTGGTCAGCATCTGCGTGCCGATCAGGATGCGGGCGCTGCCGGCATGCACGCGGCCGATGGCCTGGTGCAGCTCGCCCGGTGCGCGCAGCACATCGCGGTCGAAGCGCTCCACCGGATGGCCGGGGAACAGCGCGGCCAGGGTTTCCTCGACGCGCTCGGTGCCGGTGCCCAGCGGATGCACCTCGTGGCCGCAGCGCGGGCAGCGCTCGGGCAGCGCGCTCTCCATGCCGCAATGATGGCAGCAGAGGCGGCCGCGCTTCAGGTGCACGGTCATGCGAGCATCGCAGCTGGCACAGGGCGCGATCCAGCCGCAGGCGTGGCACAGCAGCGTCGGCGCGTAGCCGCGGCGGTTCAGGAACACCAGCACCTGCGACCCGCCCTCCAGGTGCGCGCGCATCGCCGCCAGTGTCTGCGCCGCGAAGCCCTTGTGCACCGCCTGCGAGCGCAGGTCGATCAGCGCCAGCTTCGGCGGCGTTGCGCTGCCGGCACGCTCGGGTAGCTGCAGCAGGCTCAGCCGGCCGAGCTGCACATTACGCAGCGATTCGAATGATGGCGTGGCCGAGCCCAGCACCACGGGCACCTTCTGCAGCTGGCCCCGCATCAGCGCCAGGTCGCGGGCCGAATAGCGGAAGCCGCCATCCTGCTGCTTGTAGGAGGGGTCGTGCTCTTCATCGACGATGATCAGCCGCAACCCCGGAATGGGCGTGAATACGGCCGAACGCGTACCGATCACGATGCGTGCGGCGCCGCTGGCCGCCTGCTGCCAGGCACGCGCACGCTGGCTGTCCGTGAGGCCGGAATGCAGCCCGGCGATCGGCGCCGCGAAGCGCTGCTCGAAGCGTTCCAGCAGCTGCGGCGTCAGGCCGATTTCCGGACACAGCACCAGCACCGCGCCGCCCTGCGCCAGCACCTCCGCGCAGGCCTGCAGGTACACCTCGGTCTTGCCGCTGCCGGTGACGCCATCGAGCAGGAAATTGCCGGCGCCGTGCTGCGCGGCCGCGCGCAGCACGCGTACCGCGCCGGCCTGCGCCTCGCCCAGCTGGTGCGGGGTTGCGCCCGCCACCGCGCCGGATGCCGGCAGGGCGGTGGGCAAGGCGGCCGGCCTCGCCGCACGCTTGCGCACCATGCGCAGTGATTTCGGCAGCGCCGTGGCGAACACTTCGCCTACCGGATGGTGGTAATAGCCGGCGGCCCATTCCAGCAGCCGCAGATCGGGCGCGGCCAACAGCGGCTGTTCGTCCAGCAGCGCACTGACGTCACGCAGCCGGTCAACCGGCACCTCGGTCTGCGCGCTGACGCGCAGGACAAGTCCGACCACCTCGCGCCGGCCGAAGGGCAGGCGCACGCGCATGCCGGGTGCGGCATGGCCCAATGCCTCGGGCAACTTATAATCGAACGTGCGTCGCAGCGGCGTATCGATGGCGACCTGGACGTACCGATTGGCTGACACTGCTGCTCTTGTCCAATGGACTGGACGTGAAGGATCATCGACGCATGCGCAAGCTGCTCATTTTAAGTCTGCAGGTGGCTGCACTGCTTGGCTTCTGTGCCTGTGGCGGAGGTGGGGGTAACGAAATCGCGGGTGGTGGAGGCACCGAGTATCCCGCGTACTCGACCTACGCGGCGCAGTGCGCGGTGCCACGCCGTGGAATCGATCCCTCGACCGGTACTGCGTATCCCGACCGGGTCGGCAGCACGACCGCCGAGAATCGCTGGCTGCGCTCCTGGACTCATGACCTTTACCTTTGGTATTCGGAGGTCACCGATGTGAATCCGGCCAGCGTGTCGACGACGGCCGCGTACTTTGACCTGATGAAGACCAAGGCGAAGCTGCCGTCCGGGCAGGACAAGGACCGCTTCCATTTCACTTACGACACCGCGCAATGGGAAGCGCTGCAGAATGGCGAGTCGGTAGGCTATGGTCTCCTCTGGAAGGACGATGTAGCCAACCAGATATTCGTGCAGTTTGCGGAGGCGGGATCGCCCGCGGCGCAAGCCGGTGTGAAGCGCGGCGATGAGGTGCTGTCCGTTGACGGCGTGGACGTGCACACGGTGGCGACCACGTCCGGTGTCGACACCTTGTTTGAGGGGCTGTATCCCGCAGCCGCCAACGAAATGCATACCTTCGTGTTCGCCGATCGCAACGGTGGCTCGAACTACACGCGCACGCTGACTGCGACGAATTTCATTTCCAACCCCGTGCCTGTCACCACACTACTGAATACCCCCGGCGGCAAGGTGGGATATCTGCTGTTCAATTCGCATGATTTGCCCGCGGAAAGCGAGCTGAGAGATGCCATCAACAGCTTCAAGAACGCAAATGTCGCCGACCTGGTGCTTGATCTGCGCTACAACGGCGGAGGCGAATTGTTCATCGCAAGTCAGCTGGCGTACATGATTGCTGGCCCCACCGCGACCAACGGCAAGATATTCGAACGTACCCAGTTCAATGACCAGCACCCCAACGCTGATCCGGTGACTGGTGATCCACTGACATTTCCCTTCCTGGACGTTACCAGCGGGTTGGGTTCGCTGCCTTCAAATCAGGCCCTGCCATGGCTGGGTTTCACGCGTGTCTATGTTCTGACGGGCGGTGGCACTTGCTCGGCAAGCGAATCAATCATCAATAGCCTGCGCGGCATCGGCATCAGCGTGTATCAAATTGGCGGCGACACCTGCGGTAAGCCTTATGGCTTCTATCCCGCCGACAACTGCGGCACGACCTATTTCTCCATTCAGTTCCAGGGCGTGAACAACCTGGGGTTTGGCGATTACCCGGAAGGTTTTTCGCCGAAGCGGACGGATATCGCGGCCGGCGCGCAGCTGCCCGGCTGCGCTGTGGCTGACGATCTGGATCACGAACTGGGCAGCTCGTCCGAAGGCCAGCTGGTTGCAGCCTTGAATTATCGTGCCACAGGGGCCTGTCCGGCCGCTCCGGCAGGTCTTGCAAAGGTACAGGTCGAGAGCGCGGAGATGCGGGAGGGAGCGGCTGCCGCGTGGCACCGCCCGCCACAGCCCTGGCGTGATAATCGATTCCTGCGGCGCCCGCGAGGTTAGAGCGTCGCGACCACCTTGCCGAAATGCTTCCCGCCCTGGAAGTAGCGGTAGGCCTCCGGCAACTCCGTGAACGCAAAACTGCGGTCCACCACCGGGCGGATCTGCCGCAGCTCCACGAAGCGCGCCAGCTCCTCGTGCATGCGGCGGCTGCCCACATAGATGCCCTGTACGCGCGTGGCGCCGGGAATCAGCGAGCGCGGCCCGATGCCGCCGCCAACGCCGCTGACGGCGCCGATGATCACCACGGTGCCCTGCGGGCGCACCGCGGCCACGGATTGCGCCACCGTCTTCTCGCCGCCCACCTCCAGCACGATGTCCACGCCTTCACCCCCGGTGAGGCGGCGGACTTCGGCGCCCCATTCGGGCGTCTGCGTGTAGTTGATCGTGGCGTCGGCACCCAGCGTGCGGGCGCGCTCGAGCTTGGCGTCACTGGAGGAGGTGATGATCACGCGCATGCCGGCGGCGCGGGCCAGCAGCAGCGCCCAGGTGGACACGCCACCGGTGCCCAGCAGCAGCACGGTGCCGCCCGGCGGCAGCGGGCCGGTGGCGAACAGCGCATGCCAGGCGGTCACGCCGGCGCAGGTGAGGGTGGCCGCCTGGGCGTCATCCAGATGCGCGGGACTTTTCACCAGCGCGTGCTCCGGCAGTACGATTTCCTCGGCGAAGGTCCCGCGGCCGCCGCCGCCCAGGGCGGTGGCAATGCGCGCCTGGCTCATGCGGCCCTCCATCCAGTCCGGGAAGAAGCTGGTGGCTACGCGGTCGCCGGGCCTGAAGGCGGTGACGCCGGGGCCGGTTTCGGCCACTACCCCGACCGCGTCCGAGCCGGGCACCAGCGGATCCCGTGTCGCGACCGGATACCAGCCCTGCACGATGGCAAGATCCCGGTAATTCAGCGAAACGGTCTTGACCGCAATGCGCACCTGCCCGGGTCCCGGGCTTCCCGAAGCTTCCTCGACGAGCTTGAGCCCATCGATCTGCCCGCCGGCCGGTACTCGCCAGGTCTTCATGCTGTCTCCGGGTTGCAATAATGGCGGCGGGCCGCGCCCGCGTTGTCTGTTGGGCCGCGCTATCTTAATCTGTGCCGCGCGTGAACCGTTACGATGTCCGCCCCAAGTCGGCACCGCATGGTGCCCATCTCCCGCCGCACGGCGCCACCGAGCTCGATGCCCATGGCCTGAGCCAGCCGATCCTGCGCGCGGACGTCGCCGGCATGCCGCTGGAGTGGGTGGATTACAAGGAAGCCGCGCGCCTCTACACGCAGGGCCAGGTGGCCTACGCGGTGGGCTCGCCGCTGTTCCTGCTGCACGGCGGCTACAACGCGGCCACCGGCCTGCGCACGGTGCTGGAACTCAGCTCCATCATCGCCACCATCGGGCACACCGCCAATCCTGGCAACACGCGCCACGATTACATTCCGCCGCTGAACAACCAGACGCTGTTCCGCCGCGACGGCCACTTGTGCCTGTACTGCGGCCAGCATTTTCCGGCGTCCGAGCTGTCGCGCGACCACATCCGCCCGTTCAGCCAGGGTGGCGAGGACAGCTGGAACAATGTCGCCACGGCCTGTCGCCGCTGCAACAACCAGAAGGCCTCGCGCACGCCCGAGCAGGCGAAGATGCAGTTGATCGCCGTGCCGTTCACGCCGACCTATGCCGAGTACATCTTCCTGAAGGGCCGGCGCGTGCTCGCCGACCAGATGCAGTACCTGCTGGCGCACTTCCCGCGCAGCAGCCCGCTGCACGCGCGCATCCGCGACTGGATGCACTGACGCGCGGCGCTCCGCGGTCAGCGCAACCGCGGCCAGGAAGTAGAAGAAACCCGGCATCACCGCCGTCTGACCGATGATCGCCAGGGCCCGGCGTGGCGCAATCCTGCCCGCAAAGCAGCCTCGATAACGCACCCGAATACCCAGTTATGGCACCATCCAGCCCGTGATTTTCCTCATCGACGCCTCGGTGTACGTGTTCCGCGCTTATTACTCGCTGCCGCCGGACCTGCGCGATGCCGATGGCAACCCGGTGCACGCGCTGTACGGCTTCGCGCGCTTCCTCGGCGACCTGATCGAGCGCGCGCGCCCGGAATACATGGCGGTGGCCTTCGATGCGAGCCTCGCCTCCTCGTTCCGCAACCAGATCTACCCGCCCTACAAGGCCAACCGCGAACCGGCGCCGCCGGACCTGCTGCTGCAGTTCGAACGCTGCCGGCGGTTCTGCGAGCGACTGGGCATCGCCTGGTTCGACAGCGATGAGTTCGAGGCCGATGACATCATCGGCACGCTCGCCGCGCGCATGCGCGGCGAGGGGTTGCGCGCCACCATCGTGTCGCGCGACAAGGATCTCGCGCAGCTGATCGCGCCGGGCGATGTGTACTGGGATTACAGCGGCGATGAGCGCTATCACCACGGCGAAATCGCCGGGCGCTTCGGAGTGCCGCCGGAGCGCTATGCCGATTACCTGGCGCTGGCGGGCGATGCCGTCGACAACATCACCGGCGTGCCGGGCATCGGACCGAAGACCGCCGCCGCGCTGATGCTCAGTTACGCGTCGCTGGAGGATCTGTACGCGCGGCTCGACACCGTGCGCGACCTGCCGCTGCGCGGCGCCGCCAGGCTGCCTGCAAGGCTGGCCGAGCATCGCGAGGCGGCCTTCCTCGCGCGCCAGCTCACGCGCATCCGCTGCGACATGCCGCTGAACGTGACCCGCGCCGAACTGCGCCGCCGGCCACCGGATCTTGCCGGCGTGGAGGACTTCTGCTGCGCCAACGGTTTCGGCATGCTGCTGCAACGACAGGCGGCGCGCCTCGGCGGCTGAGCGCAACTTCCCTGGGGGTCTCCGTGATGAGTGATAAATCCCTGCAGTCCGTGATGCACGAGCACCGGCTGTTCCCGCCGCCGCAGGCGTTTGCGCAGAACGCGTATCCGGGCGGCGACGCGCTGCACCGCCTGCGCGAGCACGCACGGCGCAATCCCGAGGAATTCTGGGCCGAGCAGGCCCGCGGTGAGCTGCACTGGCACCGGCCATTCACGCAGGTGCTGGATGCCACACACGCGCCGAACTACCGCTGGTTCGCCGACGGCAGGCTGAACGTGTCGGTGAACTGCCTGGACGCGCAGCTCGCCACGCGCCGCGACGCCCCGGCGCTGGTGTTCGAATCGGAAGCCGGCACCGTGCGCCGGCTCACCTATGGCGAGCTGCATGCCGAGGTGTGCCGCTTCGCCAATGCACTGCGTGGCCTGGGCGTTGCGGCAGGCGACCGGGTGATCATCTACATGCCGCTGGTGCCCGAGGCGGTGATCGCCATGCAGGCCTGTGCGCGCATCGGCGCCATCCACTCGGTGGTGTTCGGCGGTTTCTCGGCGCTGTCGCTGCGCGACCGCATCGCCGACGCGCAGGCGCGCTTCGTGATCACCGCCGATGGCGGCTGGCGCGGCGGCAAGGTGGTGGAGCTGAAGGCGGCCACCGACAAGGCGCTGGAAGAGGGCGCGGGCTCGATCGAGAAGGTCATCGTGCTCAGGCATGCCGGCGTCGCCGTGCACATGGATCCGCAGCGCGACCTCTGGTGGCAGGATGCGGTGCAGGGTCAGTCCACCAGCTGCGAGCCGGCGTGGGTGGACGCCGAGCATCCGCTGTTCCTGCTGTACACCTCCGGCTCGACCGGCAAGCCCAAGGGTATCCAGCATTCCAGCGCCGGTTACCTGCTGGGCGCCAAGCTCACTTCGAAGTGGGTGTTCGATCTCAAGCCCGGCGACGTGTACTGGTGCACGGCCGACGTCGGCTGGATCACCGGGCACAGCTACGTCGCGTATGGGCCGCTGGCCAATGGCGCCACCGTGGTGCTGTACGAGGGCGCACCCACCTGGCCCGACGCGGGACGTTTCTGGAAGATCATCCAGGACCACCAGGTGAGCATCTTCTACACCGCGCCCACCGCCATCCGCGCGTTGATGAAGCTGGGGGATCACATCCCGCAGAAGTACGACCTCAGCTCGCTGCGGCTGCTCGGCAGTGTCGGCGAGCCGATCAATCCGGAGGCGTGGATGTGGTATCACCGCGTGATCGGCGGCGAGCGCTGCCCCATCGTCGACACCTGGTGGCAGACGGAAACCGGCGCCATCATGATCTCGCCGGTGCCCGGCGTGACCTCCACCAAGCCTGGCTCGTGCACGCATCCGCTGCCCGGCATCGAGGCCGACATCGTGGACGAAGAGGGCAATCCGGTGCAGGGCGCCGATGCCGGCGGCTACCTGGTCATCAAGCGTCCCTGGCCCTCGATGCTGCGCACCATCTGGGGCGACAACGCGCGCTACATCGAGACGTACTGGAGCAAGTTCGGCAACCGCTACTACGTGGCCGGCGACAGCGCGCACCGTGACGGCGAGGGCTATTACTGGATCATGGGCCGCATCGACGACGTGCTGAACGTCGCCGGGCACCGGCTGGGCACGGCCGAGATCGAATCCGCGCTGGTGGCACACCACCGCGTGGCCGAGGCGGCGGTGGTCGGCCGGCCGCACGAGATCAAGGGTGAATCCGTGTTCGCCTTCGTGGTCTGCAAGGGCGAGCGGCCCACCGGCGATACCCGCGCGCTGGTGGAGGAACTGCGCGCCTGGGTGACCGAGCAGCTCGGCGCCATCGCCAGGCCCGACGATATCCGCTTCGCGGACAACCTGCCCAAAACGCGCTCCGGCAAGATCATGCGGCGGCTGCTGCGTACCATCGCGCGCGGCGAGGAGATCACGCAGGATGTCTCCACGCTCGAGAACCCCGGCATCGTCGATCAGCTGCGCGGCGTGAGCTGAGCGCATCTGACCGGTCAGTGCGCGCGCCTCGCCGGACGCTGCGGCAGCAGCGCGACCAGTGCCGCGATGGCGATGAACAATACCGCGCTCGCCGCGTAGCGGCTCAACTCAAGGCCGCCATTCGACACGGGCTTGTCGAGGAAATCCCCGAGCACTGCGCCCAGCGGCCTGGTCAGCACGAACGCCGACCAGAACAGCCCCGTGCGGGACACCGCGGTAAACAGGTACAGCGCCAGGATCAGCAGCAGCAGCGCGCCGAAGACCATCGCCGCGCCCAGGTAGCCAAGGCCGGCGCTGTCGGCCGTCCAGTCGCCCAGTGCCGTGCCCAGCGTCTGCGAGAACATGATGGTGAGCCAGTAGAACAGCTCGGCCTTCGCGCCCTGCACTGACGCCACGCTCACCGTCCCCAGCAGGCGGTGCCACGCGAGCAGGCAGGCGAGGAGCAATCCCAGCAGCAACGCCGAACCACCGGCGTAACCGATGCCCAGCGAACGCGTGGCGAAGTCGGCCAGCGTAGTGCCAACCGTGGTCGATGCGACGATGGTGAGCCAGTACAGCCAGGGATGAAAGCCGCGTACGCGGATCTGCGCTGCCACGGCCACGATGAAGATCGCCATGAAGATGGCGGTGGCGAGCAGATAGCCGAGATCCATGGACATCGAAACCGAGTCGCCGCCGGTTTCTCCCAGGGTGGTCGCCAGGATCTTGATGATCCAGAAGCCCAGCGTGATGGCCGGCACCTTGGCGCTGGTGGAGACCTCATGCATGGGAAATATTCCGGACGACGTCTTGGCCATTCATGGTCCGGACGCAGCGGAGGGCCGCGAATACAGGTCGAGAAAGCCGAATACGTTCTCGCCCGCCTGCTCCACCACCGACAGGTGCGTGCCGCCCTGGTACTCGTAGTAATGCATCGGCACCTTGCGTTGTTCAAGACCCGCGACCCATGCACGCACCAGGTTCACCGGCACGCTGTCGTCACGGTCGCCATGCAGCACCACCACGGGTGGTGAGGTGTAGTTCGCGAACTCTTCCGGGGTATTGCTGGTGATGGCGGGGGAAATCGCGCCCACTGCATGCCGAGCACATTCATGACGTCGATCTCGCTCAGGCGGGAGTTCTCGCGCTCGGCGGGACCAGCGGCGCGACGCATGAACCCGTAGGCCGCCTCCGGCGTGTAGCCGGTGGGTGCCGCGACGATGTAGTGGTGTTTGTCCGCGGCCGGCGCCAGCGGATTCAGCACCGATTCCGGCGAGCCTCCAGAGCCATGGAGCACAATGACCAGCGGGCTAGGCTGCGTCCGGTCCAGCGAGCGCGGCACGAACAGCGCGTATTTCATCTGCTGCTTCGTGGGTTCGAACATGTAGTCGCGAACTTCGATGCCGGCGTACAGCGGACCGGTATTGCGCTGCATCGCCTGGCCGCCGCGCAGGGATTGCTCCGCGGCGCAGCTCGTGAGAACGCCCGACATGATGACGAGGCACCACCGCAGCAGAGGTTTTGTCGCCACTGTTCCCCCCTCTTCCTTGAAGCCTACTCGATGTTTGACGAACAGGTGCGCCGGTTTCTGGCGACCGCCCTATCTAATCGAGGCGAAACTGGTTCGACGGCACATTGCGATGACCCGGGCCCGCGCGCCACTTCGATGCCGGCAATGGAATGGCGACGGCCTTCCGGAGCCACTCCTGTTCGTCCGGGGTTCCATCGAGCGGCGCATTGACCCCGTTGCCGATCAATCGCCAGCCTGAATCAGGCGGAGTTGACCGCCACAGCAGGACGATGTGTCGATGTCCCACCAGCGCGGCATTGTCGCGGCATATGCGTTCGGCCGAATCCACGGCGATTCCGCGCACCTCAACCGAGACAGGCAGTGTGGCGCCCGGTGCGGACTTCAGCGTGCGCTCGATCTGCAGTGTTGCGGCCTCTCCATGGATTGCCGTGACCTTCACGATTGCATTCAGGTCGGCTACTGACCCCGCGAGGTAGTTGTTCTCCGGCGCATCGTGGACTCCGGAATGTCGATGGTGATGCGATTGCTGAGGAGCGACAGCCACACTTGAACAAACCCGGTCGTGCTGTCGGCGCGCACGGTGTAGACTGACTCTGGCGAGTTCCTGACGCGAACGCTGTGCGGCCCTGCACTCAGCACAGGCATGGCAATCATCTTGTCGGTCTCGCGCACGAAGTACCCATTCGGGCGTGTGCGCACCACATCGCTCCGTGAGCCTGGCGGAATATAGCCGGCTCCGCTGGAGCCCGTGACCACGCAAACAGATCTGTACCAGACGCCGTCGATCTCGATGTCCGGGCAATAGAACCGGTCGGAATTCACCGTGACGGGAGAACTTCCCTGATTCCGGATCTGCATCTCCAGATCTGGCAGCTGACCCGGAGGCGTTGGCGGCAAGCCGGTCTTTGCGAGCGCCAGATGCAGTTGCACGCCCTTGACCGGTTCGCCCCATGTCTCGGCAGGCGGCGCGACCTGGCAACTGGCCATAATGGCAGACAGCGTAATCAGGGCAGGCAGCGCGACAAAGCGTCTCATAATGTGCCTCAACCCTCACGAGGGCAGCTCCCGAGAACTGACTTCAGCGATCGCCCCGCACGGCTTCCCGCGGCACAAGCACCAGTGAATTGGCCGTATTCAGTATTTCCTTCCTTTGCGTTTCCACCGGGGTCGTGGATGCGAATTTCATCTGCAGGAAATAGCTTGCATTGGGAGCCTGCCAGTACAGCGTCGCGGGCGCGCATGAGCCGCCGCAGGAAACCTAGAGGAACCAGCCTGGGGAGCCGTCGCGCAGCGCGACCTTCCCGGCACGATAGGACATGTCCGGCATCGGCTTTCTCTCGCCGTGGATTTCGGCGACAAAGGCGGGGCCTTCGCCGCAGGGCGACGGCTCGGCCTTGCCGTCCTCGTGCTCGCGCACAAACACGCTGATGCTGAAGTTGCCGGGCCTTGAATCCGCGACGGCACACAACCCATCGGCATCCGTGGCCACGCTCTGCAGCGACACGGGCACATACACCGGAATGCGCATGCTGGCGGGCAGGGTTCTGGCGGCGTCCTCGAAAAGCTCGGCTATTGAACGCTTGTTCCTGACGAAGAGCTCCGCGAGGCGCTTCGCATACGCGTCCTGAATGCAGGTCGAATCCCGGCACTTGTTTCTTTCATTCGCGAGCCACTCCCGCTGACGCGTGCGGATGGAATTCGCATCGCTCGCCGCGGTCAGGGCATTCTGGTACGCGGCCGCGAGCTGATCATCGAGATCGGAGAGCTTCCTGTCGGCGCAGATGGTCCGCTCGACCCGCGTGGCCGCCTTTGCGCAGTCGAAGCTTGCTGCTGCAGCGCTCGATGACAGGACCATCACTGCAAGCAGGATCGGGATTCTCATTGTTGTTCTCCGGGTATTCCTGTCAGCTCGCCGGCCAGGTTATGCAGGCGCGGAAAACCATGGATTCAAATGCCGCCTGCTGTCCCTTCTGCGGCGGCGTCAGCTGATAGGCATCGATGAACAGCCAGCCTTGCCCGAAGCTGCGCACCTTTTCGACGTCGGCTTCCGATATCGAGTCGCTGACCTTGATCTCCCTGCCGACGGCCGGCGAAAAGATGAATTCCCGCAGTTCTCCCGGCCTGTTGACGCTGCCGTCGTTCGGCCCGGTGTTGTCCGCGTTGCGGAGATCCCATCCGGAGATGTCGGTGTCATTCCCGCCGTGAAGCGGCAACGTCAGGCGCGCGAGATCCTCCCTTTCACGGCCCACCATGGATACCTGGAGCATCCATCCGTACGCGGATTCACGGCCGTTTTCACGGATCCTCTCCGGCACCAGCCTGAGAATCCATCCGGTGGCCGACGTTTCGGTGAATGTGTCGCCGCGCTTGAGGCTGCCGTGAAATTCTTCGGCGTGACGGCCCGGGCCCGGCGTGCAGCTCAATGCAACCGGATCCGGTTTGGTCGGTGGAACTTCGATCTGGACCTGATTACTGATCGCAACAGCAGCGTTGCCGGCAACCCCCGCAGCGTCGGGGTCGCGCCAGGGAATGCGCACGCGGAGCGAGTGCCGGCCGGGAGCCAATTCGGAATATTGCGCCGGCGCGATGTCCGGCGTGACAGCCAGCAGTTCCGTGCCGGTCTTGTCGGTGTATCCGAACGCCACATTTGCCGGGTCGATGGCTGGTGCTGCGCTCGCACCAGGCGCGGAAAGTGCGAGGACGGTTGCGGTGACCACCGCGCCCGCCGTCGTCGCCTTCCCGGAGCGTCTGAGTAATGTGTGTTTCGATCTGTCCATATCCCGCCTCGCGTCTATCTGTCGCCTGCAGCGTCGGTTAGGTCGAAGGCATATCTTTGCCCCCGATAAGTAAAGGTCGCGCTTCCCAGTCTCTGGAAGTCCGCAGGCAGGGCCAGCTCATACTGCACGGTGTACGAACACCAGCCGCCCATGCAGGGTCCGGAATAGTTGCCATCGGGCCGGATTCGAAACCCGATTTCCTTGTCGTCCCCGGAAACTATCCTGACGTCCTGTATTGCCCCACGGGGAACAGGATGCGAGCCTTTCCTCATGATCGAAATGGTCACGTACGGCGTCTTGCCATGCCCAAATCCCATCACTCGGGGCACGTCGCCGTTTGATACCGACTGGGTAATTGCGGCCACCTGCGCCACGACATCGTTCGCGGGAATCCAGCAGCACGATGCGACATACAGCGTCAGCCCAGCGCGGGTCCATGCGGTATTCGCGGTGTCAATCATGGCGGCAATCATTCGCGGCGTTACTTTCCATGTATGCAGTCCCGTCCGGATTTACAACGACCACGATCTGTCCGGTATTCGCACCGGCCAACATGCGCCACTCTATTCGCCAATATGGCGTCTCATATTCGTTATGCAGATTCCTGTACTCCGCGGCGGCCAGAAAATATCGAGATACGTCTATCTTCTCCGCGTCTGCGTACCTTTTGGCCATTGCCACGGCTTGCTCAAGGGACTGCGTTGGAACGTTGATCGTCTTGGCGAATGTGCCGGCAGCCAGGACGGCCATGGCCATGAAGGAAAAAATGGAGTTTTTCATGGATCTTTCCTCGCCAATGAGGCGACACCTGAAGCCAGGTCGCAGCGCAGGCGGACGCCAACGGACGAGCTGCGATTGCAAGCCTCGCCGGTCAGGGAGCAGCCTGCGCCTCCGCTTTCGAATACTTGTCGAAGAACTCCAGCATCTTGCCGGCGCCGCCCTGCAGCGGCGCGGTGTGCGTTCCGCCGGTGTACTCGTAGTACTTCAGCGGCACTCTCTATTGGGCCAGTCGTGCGACCCAGCCGCGCACCAGACTGACCGGGATGATTTCATCCTTGTCGCCGTGCTCGACGACGATCGGAATCGTGCCGTAGGTATTGATTACTTCCATCGCGGCAGGCGTGAAACCGGGCGACATCGCGCCGACCGCCGCCCAGATGTCGGGATGCTTGATCGCCAGGTACACCGCGCCGAAGCCGCCCATGGAATGGCCGGCGATATAGATGCGCCGTGGGTCGATGCTGTACGCGGCGCGCATGATGCCGAGCACGTTCATGACATCCAGTTCGCTGAGCCGCGCCGTTTCGGGGTCGGCGGGCGGACCGTTCTGGCCGGAATATCCGTACCAGCCGCCCAGCGTGTATCCCGTCGGCGCCGCGACGATGTAGCCGTGCCTGTCTGCGGCGGCGGCGAACGAGCCGAGGATGGATTCCGGCGTCACGCTGTAGCCATGCAGCAGGATGATGAGCGGCGCCGGTTTGCTCTTGTCGAGCTTGCGCGGCACGAATACGGCGTACTTCATCTGCGTGCCGGTCGGTTCGAAGAGGTAGCTGCGGGTTTCGGTGCCGGGGCGCGTCGCCTCCCCGCCGCGTTGCGCGTTCTGGCCGCCGCGTGCGAATCCGCCACCGCCGCCGTCGCGCTGGGCGAGCGCGTCGCCCGTCAGCAGGCTCGTCACGATCAGCACGCACGCAGCCACTGATCGCATCAATCCGTTCCCGTGTCGGCCCGATACGACTGGCCGGTCCTGGCATTCACCACCACGGCGAGGCGCCACGAGCCGTCTGCCGGCAGCCAGGACACGATCCACTGTTGTCTCGCCGCATCCTCCTTCACCCGGGCTTCCCCGAGACCGAGGTGCATCGGGCCCTGTGGGTCGATGTTGTTCCGGAAATATCCGAGGGCAATCCGCAGTGCAGCCGCCTCGTCGGATACTTCGCTGCCGGCGTTCGAAGCCACTGCCTGTGGGGGAGTCAGGCACGTTGCTCCATCGGCGGGACTGTCGTCGCCCGGCGCCACCAGGGCCACCCAGATGCCGGGGAGGCGTTCGCCGAGGTCGAAATGGCAGGAATGCGTCGTGGAGTCGCCGTTCAGTTCGTAGACGACGTTGACCCTTCCCCTGAACCACCAGTTGTTGGTGCGCACTTCATCGCATTGGCCGGTACCACAGAAGATGCCGAACCGTGACGAATCCCAGGTAACCGGGAGATCGTACTGGTTGTCACCGGATATTCTTGCGCGTCCGATGACCGCGCCGGGAACGTGGAACGAGATCTGCGTGGCTTTCGGCCCGCGATCAGCTGACGGTGGAGCGATCCCGGATTCCGAAGGCGTCACCCGTGTCGAACGCTGGCCGGGGTTGCGAATCCGGCCGAGGCGGGTCTCGAGATCCCGGAGTGATGTTGCAAGGCTCGCGGCGCTGGTGCGCGTGTCGTCGGTCTCATCTCCGCGATCGGAGATTTCATACGCATTGCTCTTGGCCGATTCGATCGAGGCCAGCAGCGCGTAGCGGCGCATGCTGGTATTGCCGTCGTCCACATCGTCGGCGACCGACTGCGCGGCGCGTTTCAGCGTATTGAGTTCCACCCACAGCCAGTTGTGCAGACGCTGGCTGGTGAATGATTCGTCGGCCAGGCTGGTGGCTGCGAGGTCCCGTATGGAAAGCGCAAGACGCTGGTCAGGGATGCCCGCTGCCGGCGGTGTGACCGATACCGGCAGCACGGCGTCGGAGAGCTCCATCGCCTTGACGCGCAGATCCGTAGCCAATTGCTCGAATCTGGGTGTCGACAGCCGCGGTCTGTTGCCGCGCAAGGCGAGGCCCGCTGCGGAGTTCACGGCGTTGCCGAGCGCGTTGAGCAGGGCGATGCATTTCGCCGGCAATGCCGCCGGATCGCGGCCGTCGTCGTCGATGACCAGCTGCGACTTGCGCTGCACGGTCTGGATCGTCTGCATCATGTAACCGAATTGGGTCAACGGTATCGACGTATCGTCCGCGAGGGCGGTCTGCAGCAGTTCCAGGATGCCGGTGGCAACCGTTTGCGGTGTGGGTCTTTCAGGTGCTGGAGGCGGAGTCGATGCCGGAAGCTTCGTCTGCAGGGTGCTTTGCACCGACGGAACTGCGTGCGTATCCGCTTCCACGGCCGGTGTCGGCGCGACGGCGGGCGGAGCAGTCTCGACATATCTGACGCCAGTTCCGGATTGATGCGGCCGTATGTCGATCGTGCGCATCGGCTGTTGGGCAACCTGGCATGCGGCGACCACCCACGTGACGAGCAGCATTCCCGTTGCAACTCTCGCCACAGAGGGTCCCGTCGCGCGCGCGCGGCTGGTGGCCGGATCGAGCACGACCGCGACCCTGCGCATCAGCGTCGAACGGTGCGCCATCGCCGGCGCGGGCAGCCCGATCGATCGTGGCGAAACCATCAGGCGCGCCAGCGCGAGCAGATGGTCGGCATATTCGGTGCCGCTTACTCCCTGCTCGATGGCTGAGTCGTCGCAGGCCTGTTCGCTCTCCTGCCGCAGGTGCGCGCATGTGATCCACACCAGTGGGTTGAACCAGTAAACGGCGCGGAATGCGTTCGCCAGGACCTGTATCAGCCAGTCGTGGCGTCGCACATGCGCCAGCTCGTGCAGCAGCACGGAACGGATGCGATCCTCGGGCCAGTGTTCGGCACCGGCGGGCAGTACTATCCGTGGTCGTGCGATGCCCCAGGTCGCCAGTACACGCTGGTGGACGCTGCTCGCCAGATGCACCGTGCGCCGCAGGCCATACGCGCCGGCGATGGCGGCGGCCTGTCGCAGCCAGGGCTCGCTATGCAGCGGCGCGGAGCGCGCCGCGATCCGCTTCAATCGCAGCAGGCCGCCCGCCAGCATGGCGAGGGAGATGGCAAGACCGGCGAAGTATGTGCATTCGAGAATGACCGTCAACAGCTTTCGCCAGTCCCTGGATGGCATTGGTGAAGCTGCGGTCGTTTTTTTCCCCAGCGATACCACCCGCGACGGTGTCGATACCGCCGGAGCTGCAGCGAGGGAACCTGGAAGCTGCTGGCTCGTCGTTACACTACTCGACTCACGTAACACAGCCGGCGCGCGAAGTGCCGCCGCGGAAATCTCGAATGCCGGCACCGCGGTGGAAGTCGCCGGAATGACGAAGACGCGCGCCACACGCGCGGGCAGAAGTGCGCCGAGCGCCGGCGCCATTGCCGCGCAGGCGAGGGCAATCAGCAGCACCGCGTGCCGCAGGCTCGCCGATCGCCTGTGGAGCAGCCACACCAAGACCAGCGCGGCGAACAGTATCGCCGACACCCGCAGCGTGGCATTCAGCAGTGCGATCACGACCGTTCCGTTTTCTTCGCCCGTTCTATCAGCCGTTCGATCTCGTCAAGTTCCTCCTCCGACAGGCGCACGTTGTCGTTGCCGAGCAGCGTGGTCAGCACCTGGCCCACCGAGCCATCAAAGAACGTGTCCACGAGATAGCGCAGCATCGACTGTCGTGCCTCGCGCCGCGGCACGGCCGGCACGTAGACGTACTTGGGTCCCTGTTCCTCGTGCCGCAGATGCCCCTTCTGCTCGAGCACGCGCAGCTGCGCGCGCACCGTCGAATAGGCCGGCTTCCCCGAGAGTCCCGTGATCACGTCGGCGACGCTGGCCGAGCCGCGCTGGTAGATCACATCCATGATCTGGCGCTCGCGCCGGGACAGGGTATGGTGCGGACTGCGGCGTTGTGCTACTTTTTTAGACATCCGCAGACATTATTCGGCCGCACCGGCGTCTGTCAAATGCAGGCTGGGGGCGCCCGGAACTGCCGGGGATGCGCTACCGCAGGATCTCGATGAGCAGCACCCAGGCGGTGTACATCGCGACGAGCATCGAGAGGATGGCCGCGATCGCGTAGACCGTGATGCCGCCCGGCAATACCCCCAGCAGCGCGAGGGCCGCCCAGATCGCCGGCAGGGTCGCGACCTGCAGCAGCACGCCCCGTATCAACGCATGCAGCGCACGATAATAGGTTCTGGAGGCGATCGATCCGATCTGGATGCCGGTGGGTACCGCCCAGGTCGGCAGGGCTGCCAGCAGCAGCCCGACGCCGAGCTGTTCCCGAGTCTGGTGTGGAATCAATGCGACCAGGCAGCCCGCCAGGGTTCCCGACAGCAGGATGATGGCCTCGCCGGCGCGACCCGCGACGCCGGGTAGTTCGATGATGCGCGCCAGGTTGATCGATATGCTCACGAACGCGAGGCCGGCAAGGGCCGCAGCCGCGCCCGCCGCGGCGACGAAGAAATCAGACCAGCCCGCGATTACGGAGGATTCCATCGCGGACATTGTAGTTGATGGAACGCGCGCTCCGTCGCGCAGCCATGTGGATCTCAGGCGTCGCCGAGCCGCATGCCCGCGCCAAGTCCCGTGGCCGCCGCGAAGGCCGCGCCGGAAAGTTTCTCGCCGCCGTCGGCACGTACTTTCAGCAGCTCCACGGTGCCGCCCTGCACGGCGACCGTCAGGCCCTGCTGGCCGACCGCGACGATCTCACCCGGCTTTCCGGCAACCTGGCCGAAGCGGCGTGTAATGCTGGTTCTGGCCTCGAGAATGCGCAGCTTCCGGCCCGCGTGCTCCACCCACGCGCCGGGCGACGGGCTGCAGCCGCGGATCAGGTTGTAGACGGCATTCACCGGCGCATGCCAATGAATGCGCGCCTCGGTGTCGCGGCACCAGCCTTCGTAGGTTGCCAGCGACTCATCCTGCGGCATTTCGCGGTGCTGGCCGGAGACGACCAGGTCCGCCGCTTCGAGCATGGCCGCCACGCCGAGCGGGAGCAGCCGCTCGAAATACACTGAGCCGACCGTGTCGTCCGGCCCGATCTCCACCGTCTTCTGCAGCACGACGGGGCCCTCGTCGAGCCCATCGGTGGGCCGGAAGATGGTGAGTCCGGTCTGCTTCGCGCCCTGGATGATGGGCCAGTTGATCGAGCTCGGCCCACGGTGCAGTGGCAGCAGCGACGGGTGGTACTGGATGGTACCGTGCCGCGGGATGTCGACGAAAGACTGCGGCGCGAACTGCAGCACGTAGGCCATCACGGCGAGATCGGCGTCCAGCTCACGCAACGTGCGGGCTGCTTCCTCGCCCTTCAGCGAAGACAGCTGGAACACCCGCAGGTTCAGCGCTTCGGCAGCGAGGCGCAGCGGGTCCGGGCGCGAGCCGGGCTTCTCCGGCGCGCAGAATACGCCGACGACATGGTCGCCGCGCTCGTGAAAGGCCTCGAGCACGCTCTTGCCGAAGGCCTGCTGGCCGATGATTGCGATCTGCATGGTTATATGGTCCCGCCTGGTTCAGCGCCCGGTGTTGATCCAGACGGCCTTGGGCTCGGTGAAATTCTCGATGGCGATGTCGCCGTGCTCGCGGCCGAAACCCGAGTCGCGCATGCCGCCCCAGGGCAGGCGCACGTCGGTGGGTCCGAAAGTGTTGGCCCACACGGTGCCGGCCTTCAGCCGGCGCACCAGGCGGTGTACGCGTGCAAGGTCGGCGCTCCACACGCCGGCGGCGAGGCTGTACTGCGTGCCATTGGCGATGCGGACCGCATCCTCGTCGTCCTCGAAGCGGATCACGGCGGCGACCGGCCCGAAAATCTCCTCCTGCGCGATGCGCATCTGGTGCTCCACGCCGGCGAACACGGTCGGTGCGACGAAGTAGCCGCGTTCGCCGATGCGCACGCCACCGGCTGCGAGCTGTGCACCCTCGCGCACGCCGACGCCTACGTAGCCCAGCACGCGATCCATCTGTGTGCGCGAGATCAGCGGTCCCATCGAGGTGGCGGCTTCGCGCGGATCGCCGACCCGCACCGTCTTCGCGCGCGCCACCAGCCGCTCCACCACCCGGTCGTAAACGGCGCGGTGCGCAAGGATGCGCGAGCCGGCCGAGCACACCTGCCCGGTATTGAAGAAGATGCCGGAGCCGGCGGCCTTCACGGCCGCGTCGATGTCGGCGTCCGGGAAGATGATGTTCGCCGACTTGCCGCCCAGCTCCAGCGTGACGCGTTTGAAGTTGCCGGCCGAGGCCTGCAGGATCGTGCGCCCTACCCCGGGTGAACCCGTGAAGGTGATCTTGTCCACGTCCGGGTGCTCGACCAGCGTGGCCCCCGCCACCTTGCCGAAACCCGGCACCACGTTCAGCACGCCGGCGGGAAAGCCGGCCTCCAGCGCCAGCTCGCCGATGCGCAGGGCCGTGAGCGGCGTCAGTTCGGCGGGTTTCAGCACCACGGTGCAGCCGCAGGCCAGCGCCGGCGCGATCTTCCACAGGCCGATCATCAGCGGGAAATTCCACGGGATGATGGCGCCCACCACGCCCAGCGGCTCGCGCACGGTGTAGGTGAGCGCGTCGCTGCGCACCGGAATGACGTGGCCATGGATCTTGTCCGCCCAGCCTGCGTAGTAAGCCAGTGTGTCGAGCACCGCGGGCAGGTCCTGGCGGTTGATCGCGTTCAGTGGCTTGCCGGAATCCAGGCTTTCCAGCGCGGCGAGCTCCTCCGAGTTGCGGCGGATCAGGTCGGCGAGTTTCAGCAGCAGCTGGCCGCGGTCGGCGGCGCGCATGCTGCTCCATTCGCTGTCGAATGCCGCACGCGCCGAGCGCACGGCTGCGTCGATGTCCGCAGCGCCGGCTTCCGCCACGCAGGCGATCGGCGCCTCGGTGGCCGGATTCAGCGTCTCGAAGTAACGCCCGGACTGCGCGGGCACGCGTTTGCCATGGATGAGCAGCTCGTGCTGCGGCAGCCCCGCCGCGGCGTTGCCACCGGTAATACTTGCAATCGCGTTCATATATTGGATTTCCGGTCACGGCGGCTGCGGAAGGTGCGGCAGCATAGTTGCAGCGGTATATTCGAAGGAATATGGCGTTAAACTCCTATCCGCGCTGGGCCCGAATATGCACGCGGTTTCCCTGCGGGCCCTTCACATATATGAACAAGAGTGCCTATCGATGATCCGCATCGATATCGAGACGGTGTGGCGCTTCACGCGCGATTCGGCTCCGCATTCGATGCGCGTGATGCTCGACTTTCTCAACGAGATCCGTGCCACCGGCAAGATCACGCGTGCGGCGGCGAGCGCCAATGTTTCGTACCGGCATGCGTGGAACCTCATCGAGAAATGGTCCGGGTTCTTCGAGACGCCGCTGGTGGAGCGGCGGCGCGGCCATGGCACACAGCTGACCGCATTCGGCGAGAAGCTGGTGTGGGCCGGCCAGCGCCTGCAGGCGCGGCTCGGGCCGCAATTGCAGAACCTGGCGCAGGAGCTGCAATCGGAAATCAACGCACTGCTGCCCGGCACCGATCACGTGCTGCGCGTGCATGCGAGCCACGGCTTCGCGGTTTCGAAGCTGCGGGAATTGCTTGATGAACAGGGTGGTCCGGCGGTCGACTTCCGTTTCGTCGGCAACGCGAACTCACTGGTGGCGCTGGCGAACGACGGCTGTGACCTGGCCGGCATGCACCTGCCGCAAGGCGCGCTGCGACAGCAGGCGATCGCGGCCTGCCGGCGGCTGGTTTCGGCCGCTGCGCACCGCGTGATCGGCTTCGTCACGCGCGAGATGGGGCTGATGGTGCGCCGGGGCAATCCGCACGGCATCCAGGGCATCGCCGACCTGCGCAACCCGCCGGTCCGCTTCGTCAATCGCGACGCGGATTCCGGCACGCGCGTGCTGTTCGACCAGCTGCTGAAGCAGGCGGGTATCGAGCCGGCGCGGATCAGCGGCTACGAACATGGCGAGTTCACGCACGCAGCCGTCGCGGCCTATGTGGCCAGCGGCATGGCCGACGTATCCTTCGGAGTCGAGGCGGCGGCGCGGCAGTTCGACCTGGATTTCGTGCGCCTGGTCACCGAGGACTACTTCTTCGTATGCCGGCGCGCCATGCTCGAGAAGGAGCCGCTGCGGCGTATCCTGTCGGTGATGCGCAGCGAGGCGTTCTATCGCGCGGTGTCGGAGCTGCCGGGCTATCGGGTCAACGAGCCTGGTGCGGTGCTGGCCGTGGCGGAGGTGTTCCGCATCAGGTGACCACGGTCCGGCTCGATGGCCGGGTCGTATGGTCTTGGGCTGGTTTACGCGGGAATCCAGGTATGGCGGTGGCAATCGCGCTGACACATGTTGAGTTCGAGGACCCAGGCACGCTGTTGGACGAGTTGCAGCGCCGCGGCATCGGGGTCGAGCTCATCGACGCCTGCACGGCCGATCTTTCGAGCCGCGCGTTGCGCGAGGCGGACCTCCTGGTCGTGATGGGCGGCCCGATCGGCGTCTACGAGGATGCGGCCTATCCGTTCATCACGCAGGAGCTGCGCCTGCTGCAGGAACGGCTGGGACGCAATGCGCCGACGCTGGGCATCTGTCTCGGTGCGCAGCTGATGGCTGCTGCCAGCGGCGCGCGGGTCTTTCCCGGCAAGGCCGGCAAGGAGCTGGGCTGGGCTGCATTGAATCCCGGCCGGGACATGACGAGCTGCACGCCAATGGCTGAGTTGCTGCAACCCGGCCTCGCCGTACTGCACTGGCATGGCGATACGTTTGATCTGCCTGTCGGTGCCGCGCATCTCGCCGCAACGCGTGCCTACGACAATCAGGCCTGGTCGCTGGGCGAGCGGACTCTCGCATTGCAGTTTCATCCGGAAGTGACGGCGCGCGGACTGGAGCGCTGGTACGTGGGCCACGCCGTGGAACTGGCGGCAGCGCGGATGGATGTCGTAGCGCTGCGCGCGGCGGGCCAGCGGCATGCTCCGCCGTTGCAGGCGGCGGCGCAGCGGTTCTGGCGCCGCTGGCTGGAATCGGCGCTGCCTTCATGACCACCGCCACGCCCCGGATCATCGGCATCGTCGGCTGGAGCGGCAGCGGCAAGACCACGCTGATCCTGCGGCTGCTGCCGCGACTGGTGGAGCGCGGCCTGCGCGTGGCCACCATCAAGCACGCCCACCATGCCTTCGACATCGACGTGCCGGGCAAGGATTCGTACGAACATCGCAAGGCAGGCGCCGGCGAGGTGATCGTCAGCTCCGCGCGGCGCTGGGCGCAGGTGCACGAGATCACCGACGGCCGCGAAGCGACGCTGGATGAATTGCTGGCACGGCTCTCGCCCTGCGAACTGGTGCTGGTGGAGGGCTTCAGGTCCGGGGCGCACGTGAAGCTGGAGATCCACCGGCCGGAGCTGGGCAAGCCGCTGCTGTGTGCGGAGGATGCGCGCATCGTCGCGGTGGCGAGCAACCGGGAGATTGCCTTGCTGGCCGTGCCGCGGCTGGACCTCGACGATACTGACGCCGTCGCGCAGTTCGTGCTGGAAAACGCCGCGCCGCTGCCCGTCAGGCGTTGAGTGTCACCGGCTCCAGCGCCGCACCATCGCACAGCACCTGGTCGACCACCGTCTGGACAAGGAGGCCGAGCTGGTTGCCGGTCAGCGCGAAGGCCACTTCGTGGCCGTCGTGCGTGCGCAGAGTGAGCACGTAGCGCGGCGTGCCGTCCGCGTCCGCCTGGCCGACCTCGATGCGGAAGCGCTCCACGCCATGCACCAGCTGTGTCGCGTCGTTGCCATGGCGATGGCGTGATGTCTGCTCCAACACGCGCGGCAGCATCAGCAGCAATTGATCGACGCTTGCCGCCGGCAGCTCGAGCGAGCTCTCGCCGCCGTCCGCTGCATGGACATTGACGCGGACGGTGTCGCCGTCCGGCGATATGTCGATGCTGGAAAGGTCCCGCCCCCGGATGACGTTCGGCACGGGCTACTTCCGCATCGTCGCGTGCACCAGCACCGGATCCGCGCGGTAGTCCGCCGGGAAGTAGCGCTTCAGGCCTTCGATCTTGGGCAGATCGTTGATCACGATGTAGGGATAGCCGGGATTGTTCGTCAGGAAATCCTGGTGGTAGTCCTCGGCCGGATAGAAGGTCTTGCCGGGCTCGATCTTCGTGACAATGGCGGCCTTGAACACGCGGGCCCGGTTCAGCTGCGCGATGTAGTCCTGCGCGATGCGTGCCTGCTCGTCGTTCAGCGGAAAGAGCGCCGAACGGTATTGCGTGCCGGTGTCCGGGCCCTGGCGGTTCAGCTGTGTCGGGTCATGCGCCACCGAGAAGAACACCTGCAGGATGTGCGCATAGCTCACCACGCGCGGATCGAAGGTGACCTGCACTGTTTCGGCATGACCGGTCTGGCCGGCGCTGACCATCTCGTAGTGGGCGGTGCCGGCCGCGCCACCGGCGAAACCCGACACCGCGCGGGTCACGCCTTTCAGGTGCTGGAACACGCCCTGCACGCCCCAGAAGCAACCGCCCGCAAGCAGCGCGGTCTCGCTGGTGCCCGCCGGTGTCGCGGTGGTTCCCTGCCAAGCCGGCACTTGCACCATGGCTTCGGCGGCCGGGGCGCCGCGGAGGGTCGTGAAAGCAAGACACAGCAGCAACATCGTGGTGCGCATTGGCATTGACTCCGTGTGTGACGCTATCCAAACGTGAAGGAAAAGGCCTGTGCGCCCGCATCCAGGAACTCGATCTGGAAGCGGTGGTCGCCGACCGCGCCATTTTGCCGGATCAGCTGGTACAGGCGTTGGCCGTCAACGCTGCCATTGCCCTGCGCATCTGTATCGGCACCGTGATTCGTGCCCGGCGGCGCGCCATCGAGGGTGACGCGATAGCGGATGTGCTGGCCGGCCCGTGCCGGCCCGAGCACCAGGTGCAGGTCGCGGGCGTGAAACACGAATGCAATGCGGGCACCAGCCTGCAGCGACGTGGCCGAATCGGCAGCTATGGTCCATCTTCCGGCCAGTCCCCACTCGTTGAGGCGCGGATCGCCATCGGTGTAAGTCTGCGGCTCGTCGTGCGTGGCGCCCTGCGGCGAGACGAAATTCTGCGCACGGTCGTAACCCACGTAGGTCTCGGGGGAGAGCACATCTGCTGCATCGGCCGCGGCCGCCGCGCCGCCGGCATGTACGTCGACCAGCGAGGTGGGCAGGTTCCTGGTTCCAGCTTCCGTCAGCAACTGCTGGATCAGGCGCTCGGATTCATCGTAGCCACCTTCGCCAAAATGCGCATGGCGCAGCCGGCCGGTCGCGTCGAAGAAGTAGTGCGCGGGCCAGAAGCGGTTGTCGAAGGATCGCCAGATCGCATAGTCGTTGTCCAGCACCACGGGATAGTCGACCTGCAGGTCCCGCACGGCCTTGCGCACATTGTCCGGCTGCTTCTCGAAGGCAAACTCCGGTGTATGCACGCCGATCACCGCCAGCCCGACGGCGCGATACCTGTCGTACCAGGCGCGCACGTATGGCAGCGCACGCAGGCAGTTGATGCAGGAGTAGGTCCAGAAGTCGACCAGCACGACCTTGCCTTTCAGGGCTGCCAGCGTAAGCGGTGGCGAATTCAGCCACGGCCCGGAACCCGCGAGCGTGGGCTTGAGGCCGGTGAGGGCCGCATCGGCTGCGCTCGATGCATTGCCGCCCGTCATCGCCGTGTTGCTCATCATCATCGATGGGTTGCCGGACATCGACATGCTGCCCGACATGGCATTCGTGGCAGCTCCATGGCCGGCATCGATGCCGGCGCGCGCGAGCAGCGCCTGCTCCAGGCGATTGGTGGAAGCCGTCGACCAGCGCGCGAGCGCACCGGTGTCGAGGCCGAGGAAAATCGCAATCGCAGAAACCAGCACCAGCACACCAAGGCCGCGGCGCACGCCTTCCGCCGCGTGCAGTGAGGACTTCAGCGCCGCGAATACTCGCCCGCCCGCCAGCAGCGCGATGGCCAGCGCGGTGCAGGCACCCAGCGCATAGGCCAGCAGCATCAGCGAAGTGTGCACGCCGGCACCCTGCAGGGCTGCAGTGCTGAAAATCAGGCCGAGAATGGGCCCCGCGCAGGGCGCCCACAGCAAGCCGGTCGCGACGCCCAGTACCACGGAACCGGCAACGCCCTGGTGCCGTTCTTCACCGCCGCTGTTCTGCGACAGGCGATTGCCGAGCGCGACGAACGGCCGCGCCAGGCGCTCGGCCAGCGCCGGCCACAGCAGCGCGAGGCCGAACAGTGCCATGACGGCCAGTGCTACGTCGCGGCCGATGCGGTTCGCGGTGACGGCCCATGCGCCGACCACCGCGGCAAGCGTGGCCACGCTGACGAAGGCAACCGCCATGCCCAGCAGCAGCGGCAGACCATGCCTGACGAAGCGCTGGTCCGCGCGCGCCAGCACGAACGGCAGCACCGGCAGGATGCACGGGCTGAGGATGGTCAGCAGCCCACCGATGTACGCGACGGCGAGCAGGATCATCAGCGGGACTCAGGCCGCGGCTGGAATGAATTTCAGCGCCAGGCCGTTGATGCAGTAGCGCAGGCCCGTGGGTTTCGGTCCATCGTCGAACACATGGCCTTGGTGGCCACCGCAACGGTGGCAGTGCACTTCGGTGCGGAGCATCCCATCCGAAGTATCGCGCTGGGTCTCCACGGCGTTGGAAAGGGGCATCCAGAAACTTGGCCAGCCGGTGCCGCTGTCGAACTTGGTGCTGGAGGAGAACAGGGCCAGGTCGCATCCGGCGCAGGCAAAGTTGCCGCGCCGTTTTTCGTGCAGCAGCGGGCTGGTGAAGGGGCGTTCGGTATCCTGTTCGCGCAGCACCGCGTACTGGGCCGGCGTGAGGCGCTTGCGCCATTCGGCCTCGCTTAGGGTCACCTCGTAGCGGGCAGCTTCCGCTAACCGAACCAGTAACAGACCGCAGGGCAGGGCTGCCAGGCCGCCGATCATGGAGCGTCGGGTCGTCATGAGTATTCCCCCGCATGGAAATGACTGGCAGAATCGGTATATACAATGGTGCATAACGTGGACGTTCTGCAAGCCCACGCGACTGGCGGATCATTCGATGCTCATGTCGAAGCGGTTCGTCCTGCATCGTCCACAGCGGCGTCAGCGCGCAGTTGGCGGAAGGCCCGCGGGCACTCCGGCTCCGCTTCATACAGGGCAAAGCGCACAGAGAAGGGTTACGGAATTTGCACAGGGTCCGGTTCGCTCGCCATCGGGAACTATTCCCGGTCGATCGAATATGATCGGACCTGGATCGGTCACTTCAACAAACAAGCCGGGGAATCGTGTATGCGAATCGATCATAAAATGTTTCCGACCTGCGCCGCGCTGGCGGCATGTGTCCTCGGCGGGCTGGCACCGCGGGCTGCGCTGTCCGCGGGCGACCCCGCCGACTGGCCGACCGTCGGCGGCAGCAACGCACGCACCAACGCCAACATGGCGCCGACGAAGATCACGGCTGCCAACGTCGGCTCCCTGGTCCGCATGCAGGTGCAGGTGTCCGCGCCCATCGATGCGGGGCTCATCTACCTGCATGGCGTCAAGGTGGGCGGCGCCACGCATGACGTGTTCTTCGGCACCACCAACCTGGGTCGCACCGTGGCCATCGATGCCGCCGCCGGCAAGGTGCTGTGGGAATACGCGCCGCCGGGCTTCGATGAGGCGGCCGCGGCCGCCGGCGCACAGGTACCGCGCGGCTTTGCCGTCAAGCAGATCACCAATTCCACGCCGGTGGCCGACGATGACCGACAGTTCGTCTACGCGGCGTCGGCGGATGGCAAGGTCACCAAGATTTCCATCGCTGATGGCAAGGCCGCATGGAGCACTGCCGTCACGAAGATGCCGAACATGGAGAAACTGGATTCGCCGCTCTCCTTCGTCAAGGGCAAGGTGCTGGTCTCGACGGCGGGCTACGTGGGCGACACGCCTCCCTACCAGGGTCACATCGTGGTGCTCGATGCGAAGTCCGGCGCCATCGAGCATGTGTGGAATTCGCTGTGCAGCGACCGCACCGAGCTGCTGGATCCGAAGGCCTGCGCGCAGAACCAGTCGGCCATCTGGGGCCGGCTCGGCATCGTGATCGATCCGTCCACCGGCAACCTGCTGTTCGCCACCGGCAACGGGGATTACGACGGCAAGACGGCATGGGGCGACTCGCTGATCATGCTCGATGCCAACGCCACGAAGCTGCTGGGCAACTGGACCACCACCAACAACGCGGCACTGAACAAGGGCGACCTCGACATGGGCTCGACCTCGCCGGTGCTGCTGGGTGACGGTTACATCGCACAGGGCGGCAAGGATGGCACCATCCGCCTGCTGAACATGGACCTCATCAAGGGTGCCGCGCCGCACCAGGGCGGCGAACTGCAGGTGGTGGATGCGCCCGCCAAGCGGCAGCTGCTGTCCGGCTCCGCCACCGCGAAGATCGACGGCAAGACCTGGCTGTTCGCCTCGGTATCCCGCGCCGGCACCACGGCATGGACATTCGGCGCCGACCACAAGCTCACCGAAGCCTGGAACAGCACCACCGGCGGCAACACGCCGTTCTATGCGGGCGGCTTGCTTTATGTCTACGAAGTGGATGGCCATGTGCGCGTCTTCGATGCCACCGGCGGCAAGCTGGTGGCGACGCTGGAATGTGGCGCTGGCCACTGGAACAGCGTGGTTGTCGTGGACAACCGTATTGCGCTGCCCGAAGGGCAGATTCCCGGCTTCGGCGGTCGTGGCGGATTCGGCCCTCCCGGCGGCGCAGCGGCTGCCGCGGCACCGGCCATCCCCACGGGAATCGTCAATATCTGGCATCTCCCGTGATGCAGTTCGCAGTTTTCAGGACGGAAAGCTCCGTCCTCAATTCATGCGCATTTTTTCCAATAAAGGTTAATTGAGAGGTAACGGAACCAGAGCATCATCAGGCTTCTCTGACAGGTACGTAGTGACAGATACGACCCCCGAGGAGCTGACATGGATACTCTGGTGATCTCGACCCTGCTGTTCGACACGATCGGCCTGGTGGTGATCGTGGTGGGCATGGCGCTGGCCAACATCTTCCCCAGCCGGCACCGCACGCGTCCGTGGGTGCGTGCGGACGAAGCCGGGCAGTCGCAGGCCGCTTAGCCCGCGGCAATCAACCCCTGTCCGGCTTCTGGCCGGGCGGGGGTGGCTGCTGCTCGAAGCGGTCGATGGAAGGATCCAGGCACGCCCACGTCGGGGCGCTGCCACTCCAGATGTTCGACGCCGGCTTGATGGACGACGGATCGTCCAGCGTGCCGATGCGCACCACCGACAGGCCCGGGCGGCCGCTCGAATCCGCGAACAGATGACAGCCACAAAGCGGGCAGAAGCGGCGCTGGATGTAGTTGCCGCTGTCGGCCATGCTGACGAACTCGCTGATGGAGCCGGTCACTTCGATCGCCCCCGCCGGAAACATCGCATTGGCGGTACCGTTGCCCGCGATGCGCTGGCAATCGCGGCACCAGCAGATTCTCGACACGACCGGCTCCGCCGTCAGCCGGTAGCGGACCTCGCCGCATAGGCAGCCCCCCGTTCTCTCGGACATTATTATTCGCCTCCCCTGGAACAGGTGACAGGGTAGCCTGTCCCGCGAGTCCGCGCCCGCTTCAAGCGCGCGGTGCGCCGGCCCGCACTGCCGGCGCCCTCGCCTCAGATTCCGGGGATGGTGCGCTTCTGGGTCGCCTTGCGGTGGGCGATTTCCTGCACGTAGATGGGCGTGCGGTAGTAGTTGCCGCTGGCGATGGCGGCGGGCATGGGCTGTACCGGCGTCATCGATTCCAGGAAGGCGTTCATGCGCGCCTCCATGCCCATGCGGTATTCCGGCTGCAGCACGATGAACAGGTCGTTGTGCAGGATGCCGTCGAGCACCACGCGTCCGACCACCACCGGGTCCTGCGGCCGCGCCCAGTAGGGCGAGGGCGGAGCCGCCGCCGTCGGGCGCTGGCCACCCGGCGCGCGCGGCGCACCGCCGCCCGCGCGTGGCAGCGCGGCGGTGGGAGCGGCCGTGTTCTTCAGGTCCTCGGGCCGGTGCGACTCGCTCTGGCCGATGTTGGTCTGCGTGAGCCCGGGCACGAAGGCCGACGTGCCGATGTTGGTTTCACGCAGTTCCTGCCGCAGTTCCTCCATCAAGCCGATCGCCGCGATCTTGCTCACCGTGTAGATGCCGGCGCCACTGCCGGGCAGCAGGCCGCTGGTCGACGTGGTGGTGACGATGTGCGCGCCGCTCTTGCCGGCGAGCATGCGCGGCACGAAGGCGTTCACGCCATAGATGGGGCCCCACAGGTTCACGCCCATGCCCCATTCCCAGTCCTTCAGCGTGCCGGTGCTCGCCAGCTGCTGCAGGCCGACACCGGCGTTGTTGACCAGGATGGCGACCGGCCCGTACTTCTTCTCGATCTCGTCGGCGGTACGCTGCCAGCCGTCCTTGTCCATCACGTTGTGCACCACGGTGTGGATGCGCGCATCGTTGTCGGGGAACTTCTTCAGCGCGTCGGCGAACTGCTTGTCGTCGAGGTTGCCGATCACCACGTTGGCGCCGGCCTCGTGCATCACCTGCGCGATGCCGAGGCCAATGCCGCTGGAGCCGCCGGTGATGTACACCACCTTGCCCCTCACGTCGGTGATGGTGGGCGCCTGCGATGTGCCCATGTCCGGCGCCGCCGGCTGCGCGGCCGTGGCATCGCGCGGCGTGAGCGCGCCGATGGTGCCTGCGGCGCCGGCCGCCGCCATGCCGCCCAGCAGTGCGCGCCGGTTCATCGTGTTTTCATCCATGGCGATCCCCCAAGATGTCTGCTTGTCGAGGCGCAGCCTACTCCAGTTCGCGGCGTGCCGGGTTCACAGCCCCAGTTCCCTGGCGATGGCGGGTACGTCATAGACCTTCGTCAGCGCGACGCGCAGGATCGCCGGGTGCACGGCCACCGAGCGGTTCAGCTCGGGGTCGAACCAGTAGCTGCCGGCGATCGAATGGATGTTGCCGTCGAACAGCAGTCCGACGATGTCGCCTTTGGCATCGAGCAGCGCGCTGCCGGAGTTGCCGCCGACGATGTCGTTGTTGGTGGAAAGATTGAACGGCGTCGTCATGTCGAGCCGGTTCTTCGCCTTCATCCAGCTCTCGGGCACGCGGAAGGGGTCCTGTCCCGTCGCACGCGAATACAGCTTGTCCAGGTGGGTGAAGGGATCCACCGGCTCGCCGTTCTCCACCCAGCCCTGCACCGAGCCATAGTTCAGGCGCAGCGTGAAGGTGGCGTCCGGGTAAACGCTGGTGCCATAGGCCTTGAAGCGGATCGCCGCGATGCGGCTGGACCCGGCCTCATCCGGCGCCTCGTACTCGTCTTCATACTGCTTGCGCAGCGGCCGCGCCGCCGCGTCCACCAGCCGCGCGATGCGGATCATCGGATCCTGCGAGGCGTCGATGGCCTTCTGGCCGCCCTCCCACAATGCCTGCCGCACCGCCGGATCCGCGAGCTTCGTGCCTTCCACCAGGCTCTTCGCCAGCGAATCGGGCGAGTCTTCCTTCAGCAGGTTCTGCACCAGCGGGTAATCCGGCCCGAGGTATTCGCGCATGCGGTCCAGGCCGAAGCTCAGGGTGAGCTGCTCCAGTTCGGGATGGATGGGCACCGGCGCGAGGATTTCCTGCTGCAGTTCCGGCAGCGCGGCATCGGTGTATTCGCGCAGGCGTTCCGCGTTCGGCTTGGCGCGCTCGGCCGCGGCCCGCACCAGCGAGATGGCATAGACGTACAGGCGGCTGTTGAAGCCGGCGCGCTGCTCGATGAACACGTACGGGAAGGAAAGTTCCTGCTCGCGCTTGGCCGCCCTGGCCACCTGCGCCCATGGGTCATCGCCCGCGGTGAGGTTCGCCTTCGCGCGCAGCGCGGTCTCCTCGGCCGATTTGCGCGCCATCAGCCGCTCGTCCAGCAGCGCATCCAGCTGCTTGCGGCGCACCTTGATGGAGTTCTCGATCGAGAACAGGTCATCCGCCGCCATGCTGGCGTGCGCGGGGCTTTCCTTCGAGAACTGGATCAGCCGGCCGCGCAGCTCGGTGTAGCGCAGCAGCCAGAAATGGATGTACTTGGCCTCGCGCTGCAGCTGCGCGACGGTGAGCAGCCGGTCGGTGGTGCCCGGATGCCCCGGCACGAACACCGGCTCGCCGGCCGCGGGGCCATTCCAGTCGATGCGGCGGAAATCCGGCGTCGCGGCCGGCTTGCCGTTCTCGTAGGCGCGCATCAGCGAGAAGTCGAGGTCCCAGCGCGGGAACTGGAAGTTGTCCGGGTCGCCGCCGAACGCCGCGATCGCATCCTCGGGAGCGAACACCAGCCGCACGTCGCTGTAGCGGCGATACTTGTAGAGGAAGTACTGTCCGCCCTGGTACAGCTTCACGGATTCGCACTTCAGCGGCTGGGCCTTCGGTGCCGACTGCTCGCAGGATTGCTCCAGTCCTGTCAGTGCCTTGCGCCGCGCATCGTTGGCGGCCTGGTCGCCCAGGCCCTTCGTCGCGGCGTTCACCCTGGCGGTGACATCCTCCATGGCGACCAGCACGTCGGCGTGCTGCGTGCCGCAGCGTGGTTCCTCGGGCCGCGTCGGTGCAGTGAACCCTTCGCTGATGCGGTCGTGCTGCGGCGTGGACAGCTGCGACAGGCATTCCACCGCGCAATGGTGGTTGGTGAGGATCAGCCCATCGGGCGACACGAACGAGGCGGTGCAGTTCGACAGGCGTACCGTGGCGAGCCGCACCTTGTCCAGCCAGGCCGGCGTGATGTCCACGCCATACAGCTTCTTCACCTGCGCGGCGGGGAAGTTGTCGAAGGTCCACATGCCCTCGTCGGCACGGGCCGGGTGCAGCGCCGGCAGCACCAGCAGGGCGGCGGCCAGCAGGTTGAGCAGAGCGGCTTTGAGACGCATGGCGGCTCCGATGCAGGGGAGGGCCGCCAGCTTACACAAACGACTCGGCGGTTGGATATCAGCGCCCGGCCGGCTCCACCACCACGGCGGTGCCATAGCACAGCACTTCGGTGAGCCCGGCCATCAGCTCGGTGGCGTCGTAGCGCACGCCGACGACGGCATTGGCGCCGAGCTGGCGGGCATGCTGCAGCATGTCCCGGTAGGTCTCCTCGCGCGCGTGCTCGCACAGGCGCGTGTAGATGGTGATGTTGCCGCCAAACAGGCTCTGCAGTCCGCCGAGGAAATTGCCGACGACGGAGCGCGAGCGCACGGTGATGCCGCGCACCAGGCCGAGATTGCGCACGATGCGGTGGCCGGGCAGCTCCGGCCCGGTGGTGACCGCGGCATCATCGAGGGAGCCGCGCGACTGCGGCCGGGAGCTGTTGTACGGATCGACCATGATCATTGCCTCCTGTTATCGCCTCCGGACTCAATCCAGCAGGATCGCCGTCAGCCCGGCGATCCCGCGCACCACGCGGTGGCGGCGCGCGCGCAATGCGGGCAGCGACCGTGAGCTGCGGATGCCCGCGGCGTGCAGCGCGGCCTCGTCCCGCGCACCGGCGCCGTCGAACAGCAGCAGCGTCTCCTGGCAGCTGGCGGCCTCGTGGCAGGCGACCGGCAGGCCCGCGACGTTGATGCTCGGCCATGGGTCCTCCGCGCCGAGCACCTCCATGTCGAGTCGTTCCCAGAAGAGCCGCGCATCGCCGAGATCGGGGCACGGCAGGCTCGTCGTGAGGAACCGGCCCAGCGCCGTGCGCGCCGGCAGCTCGGCTGGCGGCGAGAAGGTACGCGCCTCGATCACCCGCAGCAGCATGCCGCCGGGTTCGCGCACGCCGAGCTCGTTGAACACGTCGCTGCCCAGCCGCGTGGCTTCCACCTCGATGAAGCGCGCGCCGAGCTCGCGCTCCAGCGCCGCCACGTCGGGTCGCACGAACACGAGCTGCAATGGTTCCTCGCCGGCGGCATGCAGGCCGATGGCCAGCCCTTCGCAGGCCACCACGCCGTAAGGATGCGTCCACACATCGCCGGTTGGCGCGTCCGCGAAACCCAGCCGCTGCAGTGCGCTCCAGTCCGCTCCCGGGTTCTGCGTGACCAGCGCCAGTTCGAGGAAGCGCCCGAGCATGGACATCAGAGCAGCGGAGCGAGCAGGCCGCCCAGCAGTTCCACCTGGGCCGGCGTGGCGTTCAGCGCCGGAATGTAGCGCAGCTTCCCGCCGCCGGCCGCGCGGAACAGCAGGTCCGCTTCGTGCCCGATCTCGTCGATGGTTTCCAGGCAGTCGACCGCGAAGCCCGGGCAGATCGCGTCGAGCTGGCGCACGCCGCGCCGCGCCAGTTCCGCGACCACCTCGACGGTATAAGGTCGCAGCCACTCGGCGACGCCGACGCGCGACTGGAAGCTCAGCGTCCAGCTGCCGGGCGGCAGCTGCAGTGCCTGGGCCAGGGCGCCGGCGGTGAGCTCGCACTTGCGGTGATAGGGATCGCCGGCATCCGCATATGCGCGCGGGATGCCGTGGAAGCTGATCAGCAGGTGATCCCCCGCGCCCTGACTGGCGCGGTGCGCGCGCACGCTCGCGGCCAGTGCCTCGATGTAGCGGTGTTCCGCCGCGTAGTCGGGCAGCAGATGCAGTTCGGGAACGTAGCGCCAGTCACGCAGCGCATCGCCAACCTGGTCGTACACCGCGGCGCTGGTCGTGGCCGAGTACTGCGGGAACAGCGGCAGCACCACGATGCGCTGGGCGCCATCCGCGCGCAGCGCCGCCATTCCCTGCGCCACATCCGGCGTGGAGTAGAGCATGCCGAGCTCGACCGCGGCGGGCTGGCCATCGCGGTCCCGCAGCTGCGCGCGCAGTGCCTCGCGCAGCGCCATCGAGTACGCGAGCAGTGGCGAGCCCCCGTCGGTCCACACACGGCGGTACTTCGGCAGCACGCGTGCCGGCCGCAGCGGCAGGATCAATCCGTACAGGATGAGGTTCCACACCAGCCGCGGTGTTTCAATGGTGCGCCGGTCGGCCAGCAGCCGGCGCAGGAAGTCGCGCACGCCGGCCGCGGTGAGCGCATCCGGCGTGCCGGAATTCACCAGCAGCACGCCCGTGCGGTAGGGCCCCGTGTCGCGATAGGCCGGCGACGGAACGTAGCTAGCCATCGCTCCATCCGGCCGGCGCTGTGCCTTTCCGGGTGCCCGCGCCGTCGGCGAGGTGGCGTGCGAAGAAGGTCAGCGTGCGTTCGCGCGCGAGCTGCGCCGCGGCCGGATCGAACGACGCGCGCTGGTGGCAGTTGAAGCCGTGGTCGGCCTCGTAGACGTGGAATTCCCCGCCCGGATCCGCGGCGCGGATCTTCGCGATGTTCTCCGGCGGAATGGATTTGTCGTGCGCGCCGAAGTGGTACTGCACGGGCACGCGCGGCTTGCGCTCGAGCATCTGCACCGTGCGCGTGCCGTAGTAGGACACCGCGCAGGCCACCGGCAGCTCGCAGGCGGCGAGGTAGGCCAGCGAGCCGCCCCAGCAGTAACCCACGGCGCCGACGCGGCCGGCATGCTTCACCACGTTGATGCAGGCCTGCATGTCGCGCAGCAGCGTCTCCTCTTTCATCTGCAGCACGTAGCCGCGGCCCAGTTCCACGTCCTGCGGCGCATAACCCAGTTCCACGCCGCGCTTCGCGCGGTCGAACAGGCAGGGCGCGATCGCAACATAGCCGGCGGCCGCGAAGCCATCGGTGACCGTGCGGATATGCGCGTTGACGCCGAAGATCTCCTGCAGCACCAGCACCGCGCCATGCGCGGAACCGGCCGGCGCGGCGAGCCAGGCATCGAACTCGTGCCCGTCACGGGCCATCAGGCGCGTGAATTCACCCATGATGCGACCTCAGGACGGGCGCTCCACGATGGCCACCACGCCCATGCCGCCGGCCGTGCAACAGGAAATCAGCCCGCGCCGCGCATCCGGCAGCTCGTCGAACAGCCTGGCCGCCACCGCGAGGATGCGCGCGCCGGTAGCCGCGAAGGGATGCCCGAAGGCGATGCTGCTGCCCTTCATGTTGAGCTTGCTGCGGTCGATCGGCCCGAGCGGGCGGTTGCGACCCAGGCGCTCGCGGCAGTACTCGGCCGACTCCCACGCCTGCAGCGTGCACAGCACCTGCGCGGCGAAGGCCTCGTGGATCTCGTAGAAGTCGAAATCCTGCAACTCGAGATTCGCGTCCTTCAGCATCTCGGAGACGGCGTAGACCGGCGCCATCAGCAGGCCTTCCCTGCCGCTGGCGAAATCCACCGCCCAGCTCTTGCCGTAGGTGAGCAGCGCCTTCACCGGCAGGTTGCGCGCCCGCGCCCAGGCCTCGCTCGCCAGCAGCACCGCGGCGGCGCCGTCGGTGAGCGGCGTGCTGTTGCCCGCAGTCAGGGTGCCGGCCGGGCTGCTGTCGAAGACGGTGCGCAGCTTGCCGAGTTTCTCCACGCTGGTGTCGGCGCGCACATTGTTGTCGCGCTCCAGGCCACGGAACGGCACGACCAGATCAGAATGGAAGCCGGCCTTCCACGAGGCCGCGGCGTTCAGGTGGCTCTGCGCGGCGAGCTCGTCCTGCGCCACGCGGCCGATCTTCCAGGTCCTGGCCATCAACTCGCAGCTCTGGCCCATCGACAGGCCGGTGCGCGGCTCGATCACGGCGGGTGTCACCGGCTTGAAGTGCCGCGGGCGCAGGCCGAACCAGGGCTTCAGGCGCTGCCAGAACGTGCGGCCGCGAAAACTCGCGAACAGCAGCTCGCGATACTCGGCCGGATAGACCACCGGCACGTCGCTGATGGTGTCCACGCCGGCGGCGATGCCTGCATCGATCTGGTTCAGCGCGATCTTGTTGCCGATCAGTATCGCGGCCTCGAGGCTGGTGCCGCAGGCGCGCTGGATGTCGAGGCCGGGCGTCTGCGGATCCAGGCCCGAGGACAGCACGCATTCGCGCACCAGGTTGAAATCCTTCGAGTGCTTCAGCACTGCGCCGGCAATGACGTCGCCAAGGCGCACGCCGGCCAGCCCGTAGCGGTCGACCACCGCGCGCAGTGCCGCGGTCAGCATGTCCTGGTTGCCGGCCGTCGCATATGCGCCGTAGGCCCGGGCGAACGGAATGCGCACGCCGCCGACGATGGCGACGCGCCTGACACTGCTACCTGCCAGCATGACGACCTCTTCTCCACGGCTGTCCGGGAACGGCCGCTAGCATGCCACCAATCGGGTGAGCGTGTAGACTGCCCGGCCCATGCCGCGCGCCATCGATACCGTGTTCGAACGGCGCCTCGCCGCGCTGGTCAATGCCCGCGAGCCGGGAGTGCTGCAGAACGGCCTGAAGGGGGTCGAGCGGGAAAGCCTGCGGGTCGATTCCGCCGGCGCCATCGCGCACACGCCGCATCCGGCCGCGCTCGGCGCGGCGCTCACCAGCGAGCACATCACCACGGATTTTTCCGAGGCGCTGATCGAACTGGTCACGCCGGCCTTCAGGCAGAGCTGGGAGCTGCTGCAGTACCTGTGCGACCTGCACCAGTTCGTGTACCAGCGGCTCGGCGAGGAGCTGCTGTGGGCCACCTCGATGCCGTGCCCGCTGCGGGGCGACGCGGACGTGCCAACGGCGGACTACGGCCGTTCGCACATCGGTCGCATGAAGAGCGTGTACCGCGAGGGATTGCGCAACCGCTACGGGGCGCTGATGCAGGCGATCTCGGGCGTGCACTTCAATTACTCCTTTCCGGAAAAGTTCTGGGAGGTGTATGCGGCGCTGCGCGGCGAGAAGGCCGGTGCCACCGCGGACTTCCGCTCGGCAAGCTATTTCGAGCTGGTGCGCAACTATCGCCGCCTGGACTGGATCGTGCTTTACCTGTTCGGCACTTCTCCTGTCGTGGGCCGCGACTTCCTCGACGAGTCCCTCGCCGGCCTGGAGCTGCTCGATGCCACCACGGCGTACGGCCCGTACGCCACCTCGCTGCGCATGAGCGACATCGGTTACCGCAACCGCAACCAGGCCGGTGTCACCGTGTCGGCCAACAGCCTCGATGAGTACCTGCGCGACCTGAAGCATGCGGTGACCACGCCGCATCCGGCCTACCAGAAGATCGGCGTGCGGCGCGGTGATACCTGGCTGCAGCTTTCCACCTGCGTGCTGCAGATCGAGAACGAGTTCTACAGCCCGGTGCGTCCCAAGCGCGTGGCGCGTTCGGGCGAGAGCCCGAGCAGCGCGCTGCGTCGCGGCGGGGTGGAGTACATCGAGATGCGCGCCCTGGACGTGTCGGCGTTCGACCCGGTGGGCGTGAACCAGACCAAGCTGCGCTTCCTCGAGGCATTCGCGGCGCTGTGCCTGCTGAAATCCGCCGCGCCGATCGGCGCCACCGAACAGGAGGCCATCGACGGCAATTTCCTGAAGGTGGCGCGCCGCGGACGCGAGCCGCAGCTGCACCTGGAGCGCGATGGACGCCAGGTGCCGCTGGCCGACTGGGCGCACGAGATCCTCGACGGCATGACCGGCATCTGCGAGCTGCTGGACGAAGGCGATGCGGGGCGTCCGTACACCGCGGCACTGCGCGCCCAGCGCGACAAGCTGACCAACGTGGAGAACACCCCGTCGGCGCGGCTGCTGCGGGAGCTGCGCCGCAACGGCGAGGACTTCTACACGCTGGTGCGGCGCATGTCCGGCCTGCACAAGGAATACATCCTGGCGCTGCCGCCGCCCAACGAGGGGCGCCTGGCGGAATTCGAGGCCGAGGCGCGCGAGTCGCTGGTGAAGCAGGCCACCATCGAGGCCACGCAGAGCGGCACATTCGAGGATTATCTGGCCGCCTGGTTCGCGCGCCTGTGAGTCGCACCGCGCCCGCACCAGCATCGCGCGTGGCGTCCATCGCTGCGCCCCAAATTGGTGCGCATAGCCCGATACGCGGGGGTCCTAAGGCTGCGGTGTGATGGGTTTCACGCTAGGATGGCCGTGGCATGAAAGGTGCAATCAAGAAATCCAGTCCCTGGACCGCACTTGAGCGACCTGAGAATAACGGAGGCGGGAGTCTCGCATGAAACTGGTTACTGCAATCATCAAGCCATTCAAACTGGACGACGTACGTGCCGCGTTGTCGGAAATCGGTGTTTCGGGCATGACCGTCACGGAGGTGAAAGGCTTCGGTCGCCAGCGCGGCCACACGGAGCTGTACCGCGGCGCTGAATATGTGGTGGATTTCGTTCCCAAGACCCGCATCGAGGTCGCCGTGCGCAGCGAGCTGGTGGACCAGGTCATCGAGGCGATCCTCAAGGCCGCCAAGACCGGCAAGGTCGGTGACGGCAAGATCTTCGTCACCGAGATCGATCGCGTGATCCGCATCCGCACCGGCGAAACGGACAACTCCGCTCTCTAAAAAGACACGCGCCGCCGGCGTTTCCGGCTTACGAGGCAGGGCCTGCCCCGCGCAAGCGGGCAGGCCCTAGCTTTCCACCACGTGCAGGATGCGCTCCTGGCGCGACATGGCCAGGGCGCCGCTGCGCACGATTTCGAGCAGCTCGGCACGCGCCTTGAGCTGACGCACGATCTCCGAGACCTCGGCCTCGCTGGCCGCGAGCTCGAGGATCTGGCAATCGCGCTCCTCCGCCAGCACCCGGCCGCCGGCCTTTTCCACCACCGCCCGCACGCCGTCGCGCTGGCCCGGGCGGACCCGCAGCTTGACCACGGCCAGCTCGCGCTCGAGGTGGTCCTCGCCGGTCATGTCGTCCACCGCCACCACGTCGATCAGCTTGTTCAGCTGGTTGACCACCTGCTGAATGGCCGCGTCCGTGGCCTGGGTCACCAGGGTAATCCGCGACAGCGCGGGGTCGTCAGTGGCCGAGACCGACAGCGATTCGATGTTGTAGCCGCGGCTGGAGAACAGCCCGGCCACCCGGGAAAGCGCTCCGGACTCGTTCTGCAGCAGGATTCCAATGATGTGGCGCATGGTTGGGCATGTTACCCTTCCGGAGGCTATGAGCGACACTCTCCAGGCCACCGTCTCCCCTCCCCAACATCCCCTGGCAGGCCAGACCATGTCCGGCGCGGCCATGGTGGTACAGGCCATTGCCGACGAGGGCGTCAGCGCCATTTTCGGCTACAGCGGCGGGGCGGTGCTGCCGTGCTACGACGCGGTGTTCCTTTATAACGAGGAGCAGCAGCGGCAGGGGCGCCGGCAGCTGCCGCTGATCGTGCCCGCCAACGAGCAGGCCGCCGGTTTCATGGCGGCCGGCTATTCCCGCTCCACCGGCCAGGTGGGCGTGGCGCTGGTCACCTCCGGCCCGGGCGCCACCAACATGGTGACGCCGGTGCGCGACTGCATGGCCGATTCCATCCCGATGGTGGTCGTCTGCGGGCAGGTGGCGCGCGCCGCCATCGGCTCGGATGCCTTCCAGGAGGCGCCGATCGCCTCGGTGATGGGCGCCGTGGCCAAGCATGTGTTCCTGGTCACCGAGCCGGAGAAGCTCGAGGGCACCATCCGCGCCGCCTTCGAGCTGGCGCGGACCGGCCGTCCGGGGCCGGTGGTGGTGGATATCCCCAAGGACGTGCAGAACTGGCAGGGCGTGTTCCAGGGCCGCGGCACCACCGCTTCCATCGGCGTGTACCAGAAGCGCGTGCGCGAGCTGGCCGCGCGGCGTCTCAGCGAGGCACAGCTCGATTCATTCTTCGCGCTGCTGGGCAAGGCGCGCCGGCCGCTGATCTACGCCGGCGGCGGCGTCATCCTGGCCAATGCGGCACCTGAGCTGCGTGCGTTCGCCGAACTGCTGGGCATTCCGGTGGTCACGACACTGATGGGCATCGGCGCGATCGACACCACCGCGCCGCTGGCCATGCGCATGCTGGGCATGCACGGGGCGGCGTTCGCCAATTACGCGGTCGAGGACTGCGACTTCCTGATCACGCTCGGCGCGCGCTTCGACGACCGCGTGGCGGGCAGTCCGGCCAAGTTCGCGCCGCGCGCGCGTGTCATCGCGCAATTCGACATCGACGCGGCGGAAATCAACAAGGTGAAGCCGGTTGCCTGGCATCACCTCGGCGACCTGAAGGATTCGCTGCGCAGCCTGCTGGCGCGCGCGCGCCAGCTGGCCCACCGCCCGGACCTTTCGCCCTGGCATGCGGAGCTCGCCGCCCTGAAGCGCGATTACCCGATGGATTTCGACCGCACCAGCGCCAAGGTCCAGCCGTACTACGTGATCGAGGAGATCAACCGCCACACGCGCGGCGAGGCCATCATCACCACCGGCGTGGGCCAGCACCAGATGTGGGCCGCGCAGTACTTCGACTTCCGCGAGCCGCGCCAGTGGCTGACCTCCGGCAGCATGGGCACCATGGGTTTCGGGTTGCCGGCGGCGCTGGGCGCGCAGGTCGCCAATCCCCATCGCCTGGTCATCGACATCGACGGCGACGCCAGCATCCGCATGAACATCGGCGAAATGGAAACAGCCACCACCTACAACCTGCCGGTGAAGATCTGCGTGCTGAACAACATCGGCGATGGCATGGTGCGCCAGTGGCAGAAGCTGTTCTTCAACGGGCGCATGGCCTCCACCGACAAGTCGCTGCACACCAAGGATTTCGTCAAGGCCGCGCAGGCCGATGGTTTCCGCTACGCGGTGCGGCTCGAGCGCAACGCCGACGTGCCGCGCGTGATCGCCGAGTGGCTGGCCTTCGATGGCCCGGCCTTCCTCGAGGTGATGATCGACCCGGATGCCGGCGTGTTCCCGATGGTGCCGCCGGGACAGGGCTACGACGGCATGATCACGGGCGATTTCATCAAGGCGCGCAGTGTCGCGTCCGTCGAGAAGCCCGACGCTTCCGAAATGTTCTAGCGCGGGCGTCCTGCCACCGTGGCGCGCCCCAGGACCCAGGACCAGACCCCGTCGGCGCCGCGCCTGCGCCGCGCCTACTATGAATGCCGCTACGGGCAGCTGCATCTGCACAATGCCATCCCGGGGGGCGGCGGCTTCGACGAGCTGACGCCGGTGATCTGCCTGCATGGCGCGGGCGAGAGCGGGCGCGCATTCATGCCGGTTCTGCCGGCGCTGGGCGCGGCGCGTTCGGTGTACGCGCTCGACCTGCCCGGCGCCGGTGAGTCCGATGCCGCGCCGGGCGAGAGCGCCGTGGATGCCGCCGTGCACGCCGTGGGGGATTTCGTCGATTCGATGCGCATCCGCCAGTTCGACCTCATCGCGCGTGGCCCGGCGGCGGCGGCCGCCCTGAAGCTGCTGGAGACGCGCGGGCCGGCGGTGCGGCGGGTGGTGCTGCTGGGCGCGGATGGCGTGCGTGGCGCGCCGAAGCTGCTGCTGCTGTCCGCCGCCGAAACGGCAAGCCCGCAATTGCCCGCGCGCCTCGTCGAGCTGTTGAGGGCCGCGCCTTGAAACCCAGGCCGGCAGCCATTCCGGACGGCGCGGATCCGGAAGCCACCGCGGAATTGCCGCTGCCGGAGGTCACCACCGATGTATATCCGGTGCCGGCCCTGGCCGTGGCGCCCGCCGAACTGGGCGACCGGCTGCGCGAGCTCGAGCAGCAGCTGCTGTCCACGGAACAGCGCATCCAGGAGCTCGAGGCTGCCGTTGCGGCGGGTGCCATGCGTGAAGCTGCGCTCGTGGCCAGGCTGGAGGAGGTCCGCCGTGAAACGCAGGCACAGCTGCAGTCGCAGCGCGCGAGCGAATCGCGCGCCGCTGCCGCGCGTCACCAGCATGAGGATTTCACTGAATTGCGCCAGCGCTGCGAGCGGCAGTTCGAGGCGCTGGCCACCTGGCATGGCTTCCGCGCCGTCACCGCGGCGCTGCTGGATGATGCCGATGCGCGCAACCTGGCGCTGGAGGCCCAGCTGGAGGCGTTGCGCGTGGCGCCGCGTCCGCCGCCGGCAGACAACGCGCCGGCCCTCCCGCCGCCCGGCCCCCGCGCCGAGGTCGAGGTGGCGCGCGTACGCCGGCTGGTACGGCGCCAGGGAGCCATGGACGTGGTCTATCCGGTCGGCCGGCGCACCACCATCGGCCGTACACCGGACAACGACATCCAGATCGACGTGCAGAACGTGAGCCGCCACCATGCGGTGCTGCTGGCCAATGCCGGTCAGTGCGTCATCGAGGATCTCAACAGCACCAACGGCGTACAGGTCAATGGCCACCGCACGCAGCGCCAGGTGCTGCACGATGGCGATATCGTGACCATCGGCAAGACCGAATTCAGGTTCCAGCAGCGTTCATGAACGATCCCTATGTCGAGCGCATCCTCAAGGCGCGGGTCTATGACGTGGCGATCGAATCGCCGCTCGATGCGCTGCCGCGCCTGTCCGCGCGGCTCGGCAACGAGCTGTTGCTGAAGCGCGAGGACCTGCAACCGGTCTTCTCCTTCAAGCTGCGCGGCGCCTACAACAAGATCGTCAATCTGTCGGAAACCGCGGCACGGCGCGGCGTGATCTGCGCCTCGGCCGGCAACCATGCGCAGGGCGTGGCGCTGGCGGCGAAGCGGCGCGGCATCCCGGCGCTGATCGTGATGCCGGTGACCACGCCCGCGATCAAGGTGCAGGCGGTGGCGGCGCTGGGCGGCGAGGTGGTACTGCACGGCGACAACTTCGATGCGGCCTACGAGCACGCGGTGAAGCTGACCGCCGAGCGGCAGCTGGTATTCGTGCATCCCTTCGATGATCCGGACGTGATCGCCGGCCAGGGCACCATCGGCATGGAAATCATGCACCAGTCTCCCGGCGACATAGACGCGATCTTCATTCCCGTCGGTGGCGGCGGGTTGATCGGCGGCATCGCCGCCTACGTGAAGTCGCTGTATCCGCGCACGCGCATCATCGGTGTGGAGCCGGAGGATGCCGCGGCGATGCACGACTCGCTGCGCGAAGGGCGGCGCGTCACACTCGAGCACGTGGGCATGTTTGCCGATGGCGTCGCGGTCAAGCGCGTGGGCGAGGAGACCTTCGCGCTGGCGCGCAAGTACGTGGATGAAACGGTGCTGGTGAGCACCGACGAGATCTGCGCGGCGATCCAGGACAGCTTCGAGGACCTGCGCATCATCCCCGAGCCGTCGGGCGCGCTGGCGCTCGCCGGCCTGAAGAAGCACGTCGCGCGCTGCGGCTGGCAGGGCAAGCGCCTGGTGGCCATCAACAGCGGCGCCAACGTGAACTTCGACCGCCTGCGCCACATCTCCGAGCGCGCCGAAATCGGCGGCGGCCGCGAGATGCTGCTGGCCGTGGAGATTCCCGAGACGCCGGGCAGTTTCCTGGCCTTCTGCCGTGTGCTGGGCGCGCGCAACATCACCGAGTTCAACTACCGCGAACAGGGGCGCGAGCGGGCCCGCATCTTCGTCGGCGTGAACCTGGCGCGCGGCGCGGTCGAGCGCGCCGGGATCGTGCGGTTGCTCGCCGATGCCGGTTATGGCGTCGTGGACATGACCGACAGCGAAATGGCCAAGCTGCACGTGCGCCACATGATCGGCGGCCGCGCCGGCGAGCTCACCGACGAGCACCTGTTCCGCTTCGAGTTCCCGGAGCGCCCGGGCGCGCTGCTGCGCTTTCTCGAGGCGGTGGGCGCGCGCTGGAACATCAGTCTTTTCCATTACCGAAACCACGGTTCGGACTATGGGCGCGTGCTGGCGGGTATCCAGGTGCCACCGCCGGAGCGCGAGCAGTTGCGCCTGCACCTGGCCGACCTGCACTATGCCTGTGTCGAGGAGACGACCAATCCCGCGTACCGGATGTTCCTGGGCCGCTGAAGCTGCCCTGCAGGAACCATGATCAATCGACAGTTGCTGCGGCTGGGGCGGCGCATCGCCATCGGCGGCGCGGGAGCGCTGGTGATTGCCGCCGGCGTGGCCATGCTGGTGCTGCCAGGTCCGGGTGCCGTCACCATCGTGCTGGGCCTGGGCATCCTCGGCCTGGAGTTCAAGCGGCCGCGGGTATGGCTGGCGCGGATGAAGGCCAAGGGCAGTGAGCTGCGCACGCGCTTCCGCAAGCCCCGGTCGCAACCCGGCGACGGGCGCTAGCGGGCGTACCAACTTCGGCATCGTTCAGCTCTTTCTGGCGGCGACTTCTGCTGCGGCAGCAAGCTGCGGCGCCGAATTCCCGACGCCCATTCGGCGTAGAATCCCCCGGCCTCCCTGTTGTATGCGCATGAACGCACGTCTCCCGCTGCTGACGATCGCCTGGCTGACGCCGCTGTTGCTGTGCGGCTGCATGCGCGCGCGCGTGGATGAATCGCGCGAGCTGGCCACCGCGATCGGCGCGCATGAATCCGTGGTGATTCTGGCCAAGCCGCAGATCGAGGGTGCCGGTGCCGAGGATGAATTCATCGACTGCGTGGGCAAGCGCATTGCCGGTCGCAACCGCTCGATCAAGGTCGAATCCAACGAGACGTTTGCCGACCAGCTGTTCCCCTGGTTCGAGCCCGGCACAGTGCCCACGCGGCCGGAAGGACTGACCGCGGTGCTCGCACAGCCCGGAGTCAGCGAGCAGGTGGCGTCCACCGGTGTGCGCTACATCGTCTGGCTCGATGGTGGCACGCGCAAGACCGACAGCGGCGGCAGTCTCGCCTGTGGCGCGGCACCGGGCGCCGCCGGCTGCATCGGCTTCGGCTGGTGGGAGAAGGAAGCCGAATACGAGGCCACGGTCTGGGATCTCAAGCAGGCAAAGTCGGTGGGCTCGGTGGGTACGGACGTCACCGGCACTTCGGCGATCATCGGCCTGCTCGTGCCGCTGCCATTCATTGCCCGCGTGCAGGGCACCGCCTGCGACCGCCTGGGCGAACAGCTGCGCAGTTTCCTCTCCGGCAACGCGTCGGGAGCCGGCTGATGGGCAGGCCACTTGCCCTGGCTTTGCTGTCATGGTGTGCGCTGCTGACGGCGTGCGCGAGTACCAGCAGCGGCGGCGGTTCGTCGGGATCCGCGGCGCCATCCCGCGGTGGCACCACGGCGGGTTCGAGCGCCGGCAACGATGCAGCTCCCGCCGCGGCCACCGCGTCCGGCGGCGCGCAGGGAAGCAATCCGGCCGCGCGTGCCGATGGCAGCGCCGATCCCGGCGTCGCGCGCACGCCGACGGAGCGCCGCGCCGACATTGACGGCAGGCTCGAGGCCTCGCTGAACCAGTTCGACGAGCAGTTGCGGCGCGAACAGCAGCGCACTGCCTCCGATCGCGATGCGCATGCCGCCGCGCGCGGCGACGGCGCCACGGCCGAGGTGACCGGCGGCGCCGACGGCACCGACGGCACCGACAGCGCGGGCGGCGGCCGCGACAAGGACGAGATCCACCACGACCGTTCCGGGGACCTGCAGTCCGACGGCACGAAGGAGGCCGCAACCGCCAACGCGGCGGGCGGCAGGATCGGCGGCGGTGGTGCCGCCGCGAAACCCATTCCGTCCGGCGCCGACGACGACATCGTCGCGCGGCGCCTGCGGCGCGCCGCCGAGGCCGAGACGGATCCGGAGCTGAAGGAAAAGCTCTGGAAGGAATACACGGACTACAAGGAAAACACCAAGGGTTCGACGTGAGGATCCTTGTACCCGCCATGGCAGTGCTCGCACTGCTTGCCGGCTGTGTCGTCGAGGACGTCAAGCCGCTGCCCAAGGTCGAGGCAAAGCAGGCGGTGCGCGAGATCCCCGCCGAGCAGCGCCTGGACGTGGTGGTGCGCAGCTTCGATCCCGGCGTGCCGAAGGAGCTGGCCGCGGACGAGGAGGCGCTGGCGAAGAAGCGCATCTATCCGGAGATGCGCAGGGCCGAGGCGCGCTACTTCGCCGTCATGCTGCGCAACACGCTGGAGGGCAGCGCGCAGTGGGGCGCGGTGCGCGTGGCGCCGGAAAACGTGCAATTCGTGGATGTCGCGGTGACCGGTCGCATCATCGAGTCCACGGGCAAGCACCTGCAGCTGGAGATCACCGCGCGCGACGCGGCCGGACGCGTGTGGCTCGACGCGAAGCATTACGAGGGCGATGCCGACGTCGGCAGCTACAAGACCGATGCCTCGCTGAAGGCGCGCGATCCCTTCCAGAACGTCTATTCGAACATCGCCAATGATCTGCTCGCCGCGCGCGACAAGCTCGACGCGGCCGCGCTGCGCGAGCTGCACCAGGTCACCGAGCTGCGCTTCGACGCCGACATCGCGCCGGCCGCGCTGTCGGGCTACCTGCGGCAGGATGATGCCGCCAAGCCGCCGCTGACGCGCGTGGCGCGCCTGCCGGCCAGCAACGACCCCATCGCCATGCGCGTGCAGCGCATCCGCCAGCGCGACGCCGAGGTACTGGACACGCTCGATGGCTACTACACCGGCTTCGCCGAGCAGATGCAGCAGCCCTACGGGGATTTCCGCCGCACCTCGTGGGACGAGATCGACAAGCAGGAACGGGCGCTGGCCAGTGCGCGCACGCGCACCTTCCTGGGCGCGGCGGCGGTCGCGGCCGCCATCCTCGCGCCCGGTGGCTGCAGCAGCAACACCACCTGCAACCTGGAGAGCGCGGCACGTTATGCCGGGGCGATCGGCGGCGTCACCTCGGTGCTCTCCGGCCTGAAGAAGTATTCCGACGCGCGCACGCACGCGCAGGCCTTCGGCGAGCTGGCCCGCTCGTTCCAGTCCGAGGTCGCGCCGCAGGTGGTCGACGTGGAGGGCCGCAGCCTGCGCCTGACGGGCACGGCCGAAGAGCAGTATCGGCAGTGGCGCGAGCTGCTGCGCCAGTACCAGTCCGACGAGACTGTGCCCGGCCATGGCGAGCCTTGAAGCAGGCCGGCTGCTCGGCGACCGCTACCTGCTGCAGGACCGGCTGGGGGATGGCGGGCACGCCGAGGTATGGAAGGCGCGCGACGCGCGCGACGGGCGTGACATCGCGCTGAAGTTCCTGCATCTGCGCGGCGGCGGCGCCGACGACGCGCTGCCGGTGCTGCGCCACGAGGCGCACATGGCGCAGCGCCTGGATCATCCCGGGGTGCTGAAGCTGTGCGAACCGCAGCAGGACGGCCCGTACGTGTTCCTGCCGATGGAGTTTGCCGCCGGCGGGGATGCCTCGTGGCTGCGCGGGGCCTCCTGGCAGCGCGTGCTGCCGGTGCTGCTGCAGACGGCGCGCGTGCTGGAGCATGCGCATGCGCGTGGGGTGATCCATCGCGACCTCAAGGCGCGCAACGTGCTGTTCGACGCGCTCGGCAACGTGCGCGTATCGGATTTCGGCGCCTCGGCGCGCACCGGCAGCAGCGACGCGCCGGCGGCCGGTTCGCCGTTCTCGGCCAGCCCGCAGCAGCTGCGCGAGGAGCCCGCCACCCCGGCGGATGATGTCTACGGACTGGGCGCGCTGGCCTACGAGCTGCTGACCCGCTATCCACCGTTCTATCCGCACTTCGATGCGCGGCGCGTGCAGGTGGAGGAACCGGCCCGGCCAGTGCCGGCGCATCCGGCGCCACCGGCATTGCTGGATCTCATCCAGTCCATGCTGGCACGCGATGCGGCGGCGCGGCCCGATCTGGCCGCGGCGATCGCAGTGTTCGAACAGCACCTGGCGACCATCGGGGTGGCGAACGACGACGAGGCCGTGCTGGTCACGGAATCCATGGCGCCGGGCCAGGAGGCAGGCCCGCCGGGCCAGGTGCGGCGCCGCCACCTGTGGCCATGGATCGCCGGCATCGTGGTGCTGGCGGGCATTGCCGCGCTGCTGTGGCTGCCGGATCCGGCGCCCCCGCAACCCAGCGTGGCCGCCGCACCGCCGACACCACGACGCGTGGCGGACGCCGCGCTGCCCGCGCCGCCAGTGGCCGCGGTCGCCGCGCCGCCGGTTTCCCCGCCGCCCGCCGCGACAACTTTGCAGGATGCGTTGCATGCCGGCCAGGCGGCGCTCGCCGCCATGCAGCCCGAGCAGGCGCGCGCCGCGTTCGAGCGTGCGCTCGCGCTGCGCGCGGACGATCCACAGGCGCGCCGGGGCCTGGCCGCGAGCGCCAGGCTGGCCACGCAGCTTGCGGGTCTGGCCGATGGTGTGCGGCTGGAGGCCCGCGGCGATCTGCAGCCGGCGGCCGATCAATACCGCCTGCTGCTGTCCGGGGACGCCGCCTTCCGCCCTGCGCGCGATGCACTGGCGCGAGTGGCGCAGCGCCTGCGCGAGCAGAAGTTCGAGGATCTGCTCGCCGCCGGCGCCGACGCCGTGCGTCGCGGCCGCATCGAAGTGGCCGAATCCGCGTACCGGCAGGCAGCGGAGATTGCCGCCGACGACCCGCGGGTGCGCGAGGGCCAGCAGCGCGTGGCGCAGGTGCTCACCAACCAGCGCAATGCCGATGACCTCGCGGCCGGTGCCGCGCTCGAAGCCGACGAGCGGTGGGATGAGGCGGTGGCGCATTACCGCGGCGTACTGGCGCGCGATGCCACGCTGGGGTTTGCCGAGGACGGCCTCGCGCGCAGCGAGCGCCGCGCCGCGCTGGATCATGAACTCGCCGATTACCTGGCGCGACCCGAGCGCCTGACGGCCGCGCCGGTACGCCAGGCAGCCGAACGCGCGCTGGCGCGCGGCGCGGCGAGCAGCGACGAGGCGCCGCGGCTGCGGCAGCAGCTGCAGGGGCTGCGCGCTGACCTGGCGCAGCTCGACGTGCAGGTGCGCGTCGCCATCACTTCGGACAACAGCACGCAGGTGAGCCTCGCGCCGGTTGGCGACCTGGGCAGCTTCAGCTCGCGCGAGGTGCAGCTGCCGCCCGGCCATTACACGCTGATCGGCCGGCGCGATGGCTTTCGCGACGTGCGCCATGACTTCGAGATCGCGCCGGGACAGAGCGCGCCCGCGCTGTCGGTGCGCTGCACGGAGCGCATCTAGAGGGCAATGGGCGCCGCAGTCCGCATCCACGAGCCGCTCGGCGAGCGCGCGGCCATGCTGCCGCTTGCAGTGGGCGACGGCGAAGAGGCCGGGTTGCGCGTGCCGGGCGTGGCCGGCGTGGCGCTGACGCTCGAGAACCGAGGCGCCCAGTGGCTGGCGCGGCCAGCACCCGGTGCCACGGCGTGGCTGAACGGTCAGCCGCTGCTGGAAGCCGCCGCGCTCGATGCGGCCGATGTCATCGGCCTGGGCTCGGCCCAGATCATCGTGCGTCCGGACACTGGCGAGCTGCATGTAAAGCATCTCGCCGGCAATGCCACCGTTGCCCCGGTGCAGCAGGAAGTGCTGCCCGGCGCCGAAGTGGTCGCCGGCGTGCAGCAGGTCTTCGCCGCTGGTGCGGTGGATGCCGGCGCCGCGCGCGCGGGGCGGCGCCGCGCCGGTGGCTGGCTGCTGCTGGCGGGGCTGGTGCCGCTGCTCGCCGCCGGGTTGCTGCTGTTCGCGCTCGTGCCGGTGCCGGTGCAACTGCAGCCGCAGGACACCATCGTGCAGGCCAGCGGTCCGTTCGACTGGCGCGCGGGCGGGAAACTCTTCCTGCTGCCTGGCAGGCGGACACTGACATTTTCACATGCCGGCTATCGCAGCCAGGGGCTGGCGTTGCAGGTGACGCATGCGCTGGCCGATGCACAGCCACTGGCGGTGACACTGGCCAGGCTGCCGGATCGCTACACCATCGACACCGGCGGCGTGGCAGCCGGGCTGCTGGTCGATGGCGGCTCCGCCGCGCAGCTTCCCGGTACGGTCGAACTGAATGCCGGCACGCACGAGCTGCTGGTGCGGGCGCCCGGGCACGTGGACTATGTGTCGCGCATGGTCGTCGAGGGCGGCGGCCATCAGCGGCATCTGCAGATCACCCTGCAGCCGGCCACGGGCTGGCTGGTGCTCGACACGATGCCGGCAGGCGGCCGCATCAGCATCGACGGCAAGGCGCAGGGCAGCGCGCCGCTGCGCGTCGAGCTGGACGCCGGCCTGCGGCATCTGGCCATTGCCGCGCCGGGACGGCGCGGCTGGAGCAGCGATATCGCCATCATCGCCGGGCGCACGCTGGACCTGGGGCGCATCGATCTGGCAGTTCCGCCCCCGCCCCCGGCGTCGTCCGCGGTGGCGCAGCTCGCAGGCACGGCTCCCCCGGTTGCCACGGCCGCGCCGGCCGCACCGCCTCCGCCACCTCCGCCGGCGGCGCGCATCACCAGTCCGCTGGCCGGCACGCTGATCCTGCTGCCAGCGGGCAGGTACCTGCAGGGCAGCGAGCGCCGCGAGCAGGGCCGCCGCAACAACGAAGTGCAGCGCGAAGTCACGCTGACGCGCGCGTTCTACCTGGCCGAGAACGAAGTGAGCAATGCGCAGTTCCGCGCCTTCAAGGCCGACCATGTCTCGGGCATCGCGCTGGACAAGTCGCTGGACCTGGACCAGCAGGCGGTCAGCAACGTGACCTGGGACGAGGCGGTGGAGTACTGCAACTGGCTGTCGTTGCGCGAGGGGCTGCCGGCCGCCTACGAGCGGCGCGACGGCCGCTGGCAGCTCATCGTGCCGTTCAATCGTGGCTACCGCCTGCCCAGCGAGGCCGAATGGGAATACGCGGCGCGCTATGTCGACGGCAAGAGCTGGCAGCGCTATCCATGGGGCGACGCCTTGCCGCCGCCGGCCGGCGCCGAGAACCTCGGGGGTGCGGAGTCGCTACCCACGAAGCCGGGGCCGGACGTGCGCCTGGCCAGCAGTCTGCCCGGATACCGCGACGATCATGCGGTGGTCGCGCCCATCGGCAGCTACCTGCGTTCGCCCGCCGGCTTCCACGACCTGGAAGGCAATGTCTCGGAATGGATGCACGACGTGTATGTATCGTTGCCGGATGCCCAGCCGGTGACGGATCCCATGGGACCGGCGACCGACGGGCCCCATGCGGTGCGCGGGGCGAACTGGCGCACCGCCAGCATCGCGGAGTTGCGGCCGGCGTGGCGCGATCGCGCAGCGGCGGCGGCGCAGACACTGGGTTTTCGCCTGGCACGTTTTGCGGAGGACGCGACATGAGATCCCGACGCTGGCTGTGGAGTTTCGCGGTGCTGCCACTGGTCGGCGTGCCGCTGATCGCGCAGGAGAGCAAGCCACCGGTGGCGGCGGATACCGCTGTCGCCCCCGCCGACAAGGCGCCCGCGCCCGCGGCCGAAGACGCACCGGAGCCGGCCTCGCAGCAGCCCCCCGAACCGCCCGACGAGCACCTGTCGGCGGACAACAGCCTGAGTTATCCGGTGGACATCTGAAGCACGATGGCGCGCGCGCCGGACAATGAGCAGCTGCCGCCGGTGGAGGGCGCCGATGGCTGGTTCGCGCTCGCGCCTCCACCCGACACCACCGCGCTCGGCGAGTTGCTGCAGCGTTTGCGCGCCGGCGGCCAGTCAGTGCGCGGCTTCGTGGACCGCGCCACGCTGCTCGCAGCCTGGCTCGAGCTGCCCGCGCCGCTGGTGGTGCTGGAGTGGTCGCGGTCGCGTACATCCATCAGCGTGGCGGCGCGCGCGACCGACGGCGCGTCGCTGCGGCGCCAGGTGTCGCTGCCGGGCGGCGCGCGCGCGCTGACCAGCGCCTGGCTGGAACTGGCACGCGCGACGCTGGTACAACAGACGCGCTTCGATCCACTGCACGACCTGCGCCACGAGGCGCGCCTGCGCGCGGAGCTGCCGCGCCTGGCCGCCGCAGCGGCGCACGGCGGCCAGGCGGGCCTGGCGATCGAGGCGGCGACCGGACAGCTCGAGTTGCAGCTCACCCGCGACCAGTTCGCCGCCGCGGCCGCGGCGGTGCTGCAACCGCTGGCGGCGGCGCTGCGCTCGCTGGCGGCCGTCAATGGCAATGGCACATTGCTCGTGCCGGAGGCAATGCTGGAGATTCCGGGCATCACCGCCGTGCTGGATGGCGCGCGCTTCGCGCGCGCGCTGCGCTTCGACGCCGGACTGGTCACGCGCGCGCTGCAGCAGCTGCCGGCCAGCCCGGCGGCTGCCGGCGGCGCGGTGCCGTACCGCACGCAGTTGCCGCTGCTGGCTGGCCCGGCACCAGCGCCGGTGCTGGTGCCGCTGGAACTGCCGGGCACGCAGCCGGAGGTGATGGCCACGCATGTGGTGTATCGCGGGCGCGCCGTGCCGCTGACGGCCGATGGCGTGGTGCTGGGCCGCGATGCCGCGCAGTCCACGCTGCCGCTGCCCGAGGGCAGCGCCGGGCTGTCGCGCCGGCACTGCACGCTGCGCCGCGAGGCGGGCCGCAGCCAGGTGATCGATCATTCGCACTACGGCACGTGGCTGGATGGCGCGCGCGTGCGCGGGCGCGCGCTGCTGCCGGCCGGCAGCACGCTGCGACTGGGCGAGCCCGGCGTGGAGCTGCAGCTCGTGGCGCTCGAGGGCGCGTAGCCGCCGATGCGTCGCCGCCGCCGCATCGAGGTCTTCAGCCTCTCCTTCCTCGACTGCATCTGCTGCGGTTTCGGCGCGGTGGTGCTGTTCTACACCATCGTGGCCGGCCAGGCCGGCGTGCACCGGCTGCGCACCAGCGACGAGCTGCAGGCGCAGGTCAACAAGCTCGAGGAAGAAGTCCTGGTGGGCACGCGCAACCTGGTGCTGCTGCGGAACACGTTGCAGAAGACGCAGAGCGACACCACCCTGGCGGCGGCGCGCGCGCGCGAAATCACCGACGAGGTGGCCGCCGAGCGCGCCGCCGCGCTGAATGCGGGTGCCACCAGCGTGGCGCAGCGCGCGCACATCGACCAGCTCAAGGCGGACATCAGGTCGCTGGAAGAGGGCGCGAAGCGCCTGCAGGGAGACACGCTGCAGGAGGCCCCGGCGGGCGAGCGCGTGCGCGCCTTCCGCGGCAGCGGCAATCGCCAGTACCTCAACGGCATCCAGCTCAAGGGCAAGCACATCCTGGTGCTGATGGATCGCTCCGCCAGCATGATGTCCGAGCAGCTCGACGCCATCATCAAGCTGCGCAACCAGGCTCCGGCGCTGCGCCGCGCGGCGCCCAAGTGGCGCCAGGCGCTGGACATCGCCGACTGGCTGTCCACGCAGTTCCCCGCCGGCAGCCAGTTCCAGATGTTCGGCTTCAACACCTCGGCCAGCGCGCTGGTGGCCGGCAGCGAACGGCGCTGGCTGGACCCGGGCGATGCGCGCGTGCTGGCGCAGGCCATCGATACGCTGCGCGGCCTGACGCCCGAGGGCGGCACCAGCCTGATCAACGCCTGGGAGGCGATCCGCGGACTGTATCCGCGGCCCGACGAGGTGGTGCTGGTGACCGACGGACTGCCGACGCAGGGCAAGGACCGTCCGCTGCACAGGTACGTGGACGTCGGCGCGCGCTCGCGGCTGTTCGACGAGGCGCGCCGCGCGCTGCCGCCCGGCGTGCCGGTGGATGTGATCCTGCTGCCGATGCAGGGCGACCTGCCCGCGCCGCACATGTTCTGGGCGATGGCGCGCGACACCGGCGGCACGTTCATGATGCCCGCGGCGGACTGGCCATGAAGCTGCGCCGCCGCGACACCGAGGTGTTCAGCCTCTCCTTCCTCGACTGCATCTGCTGCGGCTTCGGTGCCATCATCCTGCTGCTGGTGCTCACCGACGTCGACCAGCCGGTGATCATCGAACGCGCCAGCGCGGCGATGAACGGCCAGCTGCTGAAGCTGCAGCAGGAACTGCACGACCTGCGCGGCGAGACCGACGAGCTGCACCGCGAGCTGCAGGGGCGCATCACCCGGCTGCAGGCGCAGCGCAGCCAGCTGGTGCGGCTGCAGGCCGACCTGACCGACGTCAAGGGCGAGCACGCGGCCAGCAGCAGCGATGCGCAGGTGGCCGGCATCGTCGAGAACGAGCTGGTGGCGGCGTACCAGGAACTCACCGCCGAGATGGAACGCCTGCAGAAGCAGCCGCGCAGGCGCGAGGCCGCGCCCGCCGTCGGCGGCATCCCGGTGGACAGCGAGTACGTGGTGTTCATCATCGACACCTCGGGCAGCATGGTCAGCAACCACTGGGAGACCACCGCGCAGATCGTCAGCGAGGCGCTGGACATCTATCCGCACGTGAAGGGCCTGCAGGTGATCAACGACCAGGGCCGCTACATGTTCGAGGACGTGCACCAGGGCCAGTGGCTCACCGACAGCGACACGCTGCGCAACCGCATCAAGGAGCGGCTGCCGAACTGGACGCCGTTCAGCCGCTCCAACCCCGTGCCCGGCATCGAGCAGGCGCTGAAGCAGTTCCGCGCGCCGGGCCAGCGCGTCGGCATCTACGTGCTCGGCGACGAGTTCACCGGCGAGTCCATGCAGGCGGCGATCGATGAAATCGCGAAACTCAATGCGCCGGATGGCAGGCGGCCGCGCGCGCGCATCCACGCCATCGGCTTTCCGGAAGGCGCCGGCATGGCGCCGTTTACAAACATCCAGTTTTCGGCACTAATGCGCGTGGTGACCGCGCAGAACGGCGGTACCTTCGTCGGCATCACCAGCGAGAAGCAATGCCTGGTCTACGCGGAAGTCCTCGGCACGCGCCATTGCGTGGGGCGCTAGTCTCCGTCGCGCTGCTGCTCGCGGCCTGCACGGTGAACCTGCGGCCCGAGTACAAGATGCCGCATCCGCTGCTGCAGCCGATGGATGCGCATGTAGGGCTGGTGCTCGATGCACCGCTGCGGCACTTCGCGCACGAGGAGACCCGCGGCGGCGGCAACTGGAAGATCGAGCTCGGCCCCGGCCATGACAAGCTGTTCCGCAACATGTTCACGGCCTCGTTCCAGTCGGTGCAGGTGTTCGACAGCCTCGATGCCGCGCGCGCGGCCAGCGGAGTGCAGGTGCTGTTCGAGCCGGCGATCGACCAGTACTCCTTCGTCACGGCGAACGAGACCTCGGGCTACTGGGCGGTGACCATCCGCTACCACATCGCGGTGCTGGATCCGGCCGGTGCGCAGGTGGATTCGCTGTCGATGACCGGCTACGGCAGCTCGGTCGGCGAACACGGTTCGGAGGCCTCGCTCACGGCCGCCACGCGCGCGGCGATGCGCGACGCGGCCGCGAAATTCCTGGTGCAGATGCCGCGCCAGGGGCTGGCCAAAAAGCTCCTCGCCGGCGAGAAGCTGAGTACCGCCGACAAGGCCGTGGTGACGCAGGACGTGGTGGAGACCGTGCCGATCGATGCCGCGCCCGGCGGCTGAGCGCGGCCTGTCTCAGCCGGTGGGCTTCGGCAGCTTCACGAACACCGTTTCGTGGAAGACGAAGTCATCCACCGCCACTGGCTTGCCCGCGCTGAAGGCCGGGCGCCATGCGGCACGGCGCACCGCCGCGATCACGGCTTTTTCCGCTGCCTCGCGCGTGGCGGCGGGATTGGCCACCGTGGCCTCGCGCACCGCGCCGCCGGCATCGATCGCCAGGCGGATATCCACGGGTTCCTGGCTGTTCTCGTCGGGATTGCGCTGATGCGCGGAGACTGCCACCGATGGCGGGCGGTAGACCACTGCCACGGGATGTTCCAGCGCACCCGTGTCGCCCGCGACCACCAGCTCCTTCCACGCATCGCGCCACACCTCCAGTGCGCGGCTGCCCTGGCTGCCGGTCAGATACCAGTCGCCGAGGTCCAGCAGCACCGCGCCGCGCTGTGCGGCCAGCGCCGGCGCGCTGCCGAGGCGTTGCAGCGCACTGCGCAGCGCGCGTTCACCGTCGCCCGAAGGCGCATTCAGCGCCTGGGTGATCAGCGTGCCGGTCTGCGGATCGCCGAAGGCCGGGGTCGCGGTGTTCACCGAATCGTCGGACTCGCCATAGATGAATGCCAGGCGGAAGCAGCGCGCGATGCCGCGCAGTGCCGGCACGGCCTCGATGCCGCCGGGTTTTGCGGTGTCGGCGACCTGCACCGCGCGCGTATGCAGCAGGCGCGCGGCGGTGTAGCGGCCCGTACGCTCGTACCAGCGTGCCAGCTCATCGAGCGGGCCGAGCATCCGCAGGTCGTCCTTGCCATAGGCCGCCTCGGCCACGCTGTACGCATATTCCTGTTCCCGGCCCGCGTCGGCACTGCGGCCGATGGCGGCGTAACCGGCGATCAGCGCCTTCAGCACCGGCAGCTGCGCTTCGGCATGCAGTCCGTCGCGGTTGCGGATGATGTCGACCGCGCGCTTCAGTGGCACGACGGCCTCGTCCTCGCGCTGCATCGCCAGCAGGGTGCTGCCGAGTCCGTGCAGCGGCCGCACCAGGCGCTGGTCGGTGGGGTCGTTCTGCAGTTCCAGCATGGCGATGGCGCTGCGGTAATTGTCGAGCGCATCGCCGTACTGGTGCAGGCGGTAGTGGGTGGTGGCGAGATTGGTCAGCGCGTTGGCGGTCTCCGGGGCTTCCTTGCCGAACTGGCTGCTGGTCATTTCCACCACGCGGCGGGCGGCAGGCAGCGCGGCGCCATAATCGCCCCTGTCGAACGCCGCGCGGAATTCCTGGTATGCGGCCACCCGTTCGTCGGGAGTGTCCGCGATGCCGCTCGTGAACGGCTGGGCCGCGAGCAGCGCGGCCAGTAACAGGCATGAAGCACGCATGTGCGACAAGATTACCCGCATCGGCCGCGCGCCGGCACACCTGGCGACTTGACCGCGTGCCGCTGGCCTTGGGAGCATCCGCGCGTCAGTCCTGCGGGAATCGAAAGCTTGGCAGCCGTCTCCGCCACAATCCGTCCCGTACGCACCGCGCTGGTGGCCGGCGCCAACGGCCGCACCGGCGCGGCGCTGGTACGGCTGCTGCTGCGCAGCCGCGATTACGGGCGGGTGGAGGCGCTGACGCGTCGTCCGCTGCCGCTGGAGCATCCGCGGCTGGTCAACCGCATCCTCAAATACGACGAGCTGGCCGCACGCCTGGCCGCGACGCGCTGCGACGACGCGTTCTGCTGCCTGGGCGCGGCGCGCGGACCGCGCGCCTCCGCGGTGGAGCTGCGGCAGGTGGACCTGGAGCTCTCGCTGGCCTTCGCGCGCGCGGCGCGCGCCGCCGGCGCCGCGCGGCTGGTGGTGATTTCGGCGGCCGGCGCGGCCCGCGATGCACGCAGCGACTTCCTGCGCGCCAAGGGCGAGCTGGAGGCCGGCCTGCGCGAGTTGAAATTCGCGACGGTGGACATCCTGCAGCCGGGCACGGTGGTGGGCGGCCGCGCCGGGGCCGCGCAGGAAAGCCTGCGGCAGCTGCTGGCGCCGCTGGTGAACCTGCTGCTGGTGGGCCGTTTGCAGGATGCCCGCTGGATCGCGGGCCCGGACCTGGCGGCGGCCATGCTGGGCGCGGCGCGCGGCCAGCGCCGCGGCATCAACCTGTATGCGGGACAAAGGCTGCGCCAGCTCACAACGGCAGGAGCCGGCGCGGCTTGAGGCCCTGTTTGGTGACGTAGCGCACACCCCCCACGAGGTGCGCCATTGTCAAATCCGGCATCGACCCACGTTCGGAGCCGGATCCTTCGACGATGCGCAGACCACCGCTTGCGCTGTTGAGCGGCATTGGACGCCACGCAGCCTGGATGGTCGTGGCCTGCGGCCTCGCCGTGCTCGGTCTGGGGCTGCTGCTGCAGGCCGACGCGCAGCAACGCCAGTACCGCGACATGCACCAGCAGCAGCTGCGCGTGGCCGCCACGCAGGCCGCCACGCTGGTCGGCAACCGCCTCGACAGCGCAGCGGTGCTGCTGCGCCTGCAGATCGATGCCGCCACCCACGGAAGCGGCGCCGCGCCGCTGGTGCTGGCGCAACTGCGGCGCGTGCCGACGTTCGGGCTCGTGACGGTGCTCGCGCCGACGCGTGACTCGTTCGAGGCCGGCGCGCAGCATTTCCAATTGCAGAGCGGTGAGCGCGAGGCGCTGGAAGCCGGCGGCACGGTGCTGCTGACGCCAGCCGGTGACGGCGCGCCCGCATCCCTGTACCTGCTGCGCGCCACCGGAGGGCCGGAGCGGCCGGTATGGGTGCTCGCCGAGTTGCGCGGCGACTGGCTGTGGCCCGGCGAGGATGCCGCGGCCGGGCCGCTGGCGGCGTTCGACGCGGGCGGCCGTCAGTATTTCAGCGTCCATGCCGCGCCGGCGAACATCGCGGCGCTGGTGGCTGCACGCCTGGCCGCGCTGCCCACCGGCGGCGCCGGCACCGATCTGGCGTGGCGTGACGGAGGCGGTGGCTGGGTGGGTGCGATTGCCCGCATCGGCAGCGCCAGCACGACTTCCGCGCACACGCTGGCGCTCATCGCCATGGACCCCGATCGCCCCTGGTCGGCGGCATTGTGGCCGGTGCTGCGCACGCAGGGCAGCACGGCGCTGCTGCTGCTGCTGCTGGCGGCGCTGTGGGCGCAGGCCTTCGCGACGCGCCTGCTGCAGTCGCTGCGGCAGCTGGCCGCTGGACTGGCGCAGCTTCCCGACCGGCCGGTGGCGCTGGCCATCCCGCCGCGGCAGTATTCCGAGGTGCGCGAGTTGCTCGCGGCCTTCAATCGTGGCGCCGAGGCGATCGACACCCAGAACGGCATGCGCCGCGTGCTCGACGAGCTCGACGCGCTGCTGCTGCCCGGTGGCGACTACGAGAGCGTCATCGACCAGGTGCTGACCCGGGTGCGCGCGGTCACCCGTGCCAACAATGTCGGACTGGCGCTGGTGGATCCCGGCATCGCCGGGCATGGCCGGCTGTACGTGGTGAATGCCGAGGGCGGCGCGCCGGTCAATCGCGTGGTGCTGGACCCGGCGATGATGACGGCGCTGCGCGAATCCGACGAAGGCTTCGCCATCGCGCGCTGCGAGCCGGAACGCCACAGCTTCCTGGAGCCGCTGCAGGCCGCGGGCTCGCATTTCTTCTGGGTATGGCCGGTGAAGGCCGCCGAGGAACTGGCCGCCATCCTCACGCTGGGTTATGTCGAGGCGCCGCAGGCGGCCGCGCGCATCGCCGATACCGGGCTGCTGTGTGCGCAGCGCCTGGGGCTGTCGCTGTCGAACAACGCGCGCGCCGAGCGCCTGTACCGGCAGGCGCATTTCGATCCGCTGACGCAGCTGCCGAACCGGCAGCTGTTCCGCGAGCGCCTGCAGCAGGAACTCGACCAGGCCAGCCACGAGGGCACGGGCGGCGCGCTGCTGTACATCGACCTGGACCATTTCAAGCGTGTCAACGATTCCCTGGGCCACGAGGCGGGCGACAAGCTGCTGGCCGTGGTCGCGCAGCGCCTGCAGGGATGCGTGAAGGAGGACGACACCGTCGCGCGCCTGGGGGGCGATGAGTTCACGGTGATCCTGCGCAACACCGGCGACAAGGCGGAGGTGGCCGGCATCGCCGAGCGCATCGTGGCGGCGATGCGCCATCCCATGTGGCTGGGCGGTCGCGACCACCACGTGCAGGCGAGCATCGGCGTCACGCTGTTCCCCGAGGATGGTTCCGACCTCGACCAGTTGCTGCACCATGCCGACCTCGCGATGTACCGCGCCAAGGACCTCGGCCGCAGCGGCGCGGTGTTCTACAGCAGCACCATCGAGAAGCGCGCCACGCGCATCGCCGACAGCGGCCTGTATCGCGCCATCCGGCAGCGCGAGTTCACGCTCTACTACCAGCCGCAATACCGCATCGACGACGGCCGCATGATCGGCATCGAGGCACTGTTGCGCTGGAACCGGCCACGCGAAGGCCTGGTGTCGCCCGCGGAGTTCATCCCGGCGGCCGAGGAATCCGGCGTCATCGTGGAGATCGGCGCCTGGGTGATCGAGGCGGCGTGCGCGCAGATCGCGCACTGGCGCGACAGCGGCATCATGGTGCCGCGCGTGGCGCTGAACCTGTCACTGCAGCAGCTGCGCGATCCGGCGCTGGCGGCGGAACTGCGCCGGCAGCTCGATCGCCACGGCCTGCAGCCCGATGCCATCGAGCTGGAGATGAGCGAGGCGGCACTGGCGGATTCCACCAGCGCGCCGGGCATCGAGGCGCTGTCGGGGCTGGGCGTGCGGCTGATACTCGATGACTTCGGTACCGGCAGCACCGCGCTTGCCAACCTGCGGCGCTACCCGGTGAGCGCGGTGAAGATCGACCGCAGCTTCGTCGCGCAGCTCATGGAAAGCCCGTCGGCGGCCGCGCTCGCGGACACGATCATCGTGATGGCGCATTCGCAGCGCAAGCAGGTCGTCGCCGAAGGCATCGAGACGCTGGCACAGCTCGAGTACCTGCGCGAGCGCGGCTGCGACATCGCGCAGGGCTTCTTCATGGCGCGGCCGCTGTCCGCGCAGGACATGACCGAGCTGCTGCTGGGCAGCCGCGACCGGCGCGGCCGCAGCGCGCTGGCCTGAGGGTTTCACTTAAGCGCCTGCCGTTTATGTCAGGTGGCCGTGCGCAGGCCACCGCTACGAGCGATTAAGGGTTTTGCTTACTTAATCGCGGCGCATCTCCACTTGACGCACCGTTGCCAGTTGCCGACACTGCGTTCCGTACAGTGACAAACGCAAACCCGTTGCAAGGCGGGGACGCAAAGCCTCCGGTCGCAGGAAGGAATTTCCTGCGATAGCGGGGTTACCCCCGGAAGCAGGACTTCCACGGAGTTTCACGCAATGACGACAGGCAATACGGAAATGCTGGGCTCGGCGGACCTCGCGCCCCAGTCATTCGTCATCAATCTCTGCTCTTCGACTTCGCCGATGGCGCTGGCGCATCCGAGTTCCCCGGAGCTCAAGCGCTACACGTTCTTCGTGAGCCGCCAGCGCGAGGACGGACGCGAACGCTTCCGCCTGCACATGGGCTACTTCGGCTCGCAGGATGATGCCGAGCAGCTGCTGCTGGCGGTGCGCGACGTGTATCCGGCCGCATGGGCCGGCCCCGCGCCGACTCAGGGCGTGGCGCGCCGCGGCCGCATCGCGCCGGTGCAGCTCGCACCGGCGGTGGCGAAGGCCGCGAACGCGGCCGTGGTTGCGCCGGCCGCGCCGGTGGCCGCGCAGTCCGCTGCCGCACCGGACACACTCGAGCAGACCATGTCCGAGATGCGCAGCGTGCTGGCGCGGCTCGGCGACGAGGATCCCACCGAAGTGGCGCCGCAACTGGCGGCCGCGCATGTGGATCCGCCGCGGCTGCGGCCGGTTGCCGAGCCCAGGGTGGCCGACAAGCCCGCGGCCCCCGCTGCCGAGCTGACGCCGGTGCAGACACTGCAGGTGCTCGAGACCGAGTCGCGGGCTGTTGCGCCCGCCGCGCCCGCGCCCGAAGGCAAGGTGCGGGTGCTGACGCCCGAGGATACGCAGACGCTGACGGACATCCGCCTGGACAAGGAGAACAACGCGCCGCCGTGCTTCGCCGTGCAGCTGGTGTGGTCGGTCGCGCCGATCGACGCCGCGGCGCTGCCGCACCTGGCCATCTTCGATGCGTACACGCTGTACAACGTCGAGGGCAACCGGCAGGGCCGCAAGTGGTACGGCCTGCGGCTGGGTTTCTTCAGCGATCCGAATTCGGCCACGCAGGTGGCGAATTACGTGCGCTCCGACTACGCGTCGGTGGCGGTGGTGCCGGTGGCGAACAAGGAGAAGGATCGCGCGCGCGGCGGCAGCCCGGTTTCGCCCGCGGATTCGGGCATCAACCCGCCGCTCAAGCCCGCCGAGCAGCTCTCCACCAACCGCGAAACCATGGAGGGCTTCGAGCTGGTGGCCGATGAGCGCCCCATGCCGCAGAAGCGCGATCTGGATGCGCCGGCCGATCCGAAAGCCGTCGCCCGGGCGGCAGTGCGCGCCAAGCTCGACAAGATCCTGAATCCGCCGGTCGCGGCACCGGGGCGCGTGCCCGTGGCGCTGCCGGTCGCCGCACCGGTTGGCCGCTCCTCCGGCAAGCGCGTGGTCGTGCGCCGCCGGCCCGATGCCACGGTGAAGGGCTCACCCGGCACGGCCGATGTGCTCGAGTCCACGCTGGATCTGCTCGGCGCCTCGACGCTGACGCTGGATGAGGGCGGGGGGCGGGCCGTCGACGAGGCCGTCGCGCGCCGCGATGCGGCGGGCAAGAAGGCCTCGAACGGCCGGTTCTCGAAGCTTCTCAGTCGTCTCGGCGGCGGCTGAGCGCCACGCGCCGGGTCATTTGCCGAACAGCTTGTCGAGCGCGGCGCGTGCGGCGTCGGTGGCAACGCCGGGGCTGCCCCCCTTGAACGCGCCCGCCACGGGCCGGTAGTGATCGCAGAAGTTGGCGCGCTCCTTGTCGCGCACCTCCTCCACCGTCGGTTCGCGGCACTGCTGGTATGCGCGCGGGTCGTACAGCGCGCACAGCCGGCACGCGTGCAGGTCCGCGCCGCAGGCGCGGCAGCGCTCGCTGCGGCCGAATGGCAGCGACAATGCCGCGAGCGAGGCACCGCACTTCCAGCAGGCAATGTCATGCGACATGGCGACTCTCCATGAAACGCGCCAGCTCCATGCCGGTGCGCGAGGTGCGCTGCGCCAGCACGCTGGCCGGCGGCCCGGCGACGACGATCCTGCCACCGGCCGGGCCGGCCTCCGGACCCAGGTCGATCACCCAGTCGGCCTCGGCGATCACGTCCAGATTGTGCTCCACCACCAGCACCGTGTTGCCCAGGGCCGCCAGGCGGTGCAGCACGGCGATCAGCCGCTCCACGTCCGCCATGTGCAGGCCGACCGTGGGCTCATCGAGGATGTACAGCGTGCCCCGCTGCAGGATTTCCGCCTGCGGACGCAGCCGCGCCAGCTCGGCCACCAGCTTGATGCGCTGTGCCTCGCCGCCGGACAGCGTCGGGCTCTGCTGCCCGAGCGTGAGGTAGCCCAGCCCTACTTCCTGCAGCAGCGCCAGCGCGTGGCGGATGGCAGCGTGGCTGGCGAAGAACTCCACGGCTTCATCCACGCTCATCGCCAGCACCTCGCCGATGGATTTGCCGCGCCAGCGCACCGCCAGCGTCTCCGGATCGAAGCGCTGGCCGTTGCACACGTCGCACACCACCTTCACGTCGGGCAGGAAATTCATTTCCACGGTACGCATGCCCTGGCCCTCGCAGGCCGGACAGCGGCCGCCGGCCGTGTTGAACGAGAAGCGGCTCGCGGTCCAGCCGCGGATGCCGGCCTCGGTGGTGCCGGCGTACAGGCGGCGGATCGCATCCCAGAACCCGACGTAGGTGGCCGGGCAGGAGCGCGGCGTCTTGCCGATCGGGGTCTGGTCCACCTCGAGCACGCGCTCGATATGTTCGGCGCCGCTGATCGACGCGCAGTGCTGCGGCCTGGCGGCCTTGCCCTTGCGCGCCACCGCGCGCGCCACCCCGGGCCGCAGCACGTCGAGCGCCAGTGTGGATTTGCCCGAGCCCGACACGCCGGTCAGCGCGATCAGCCGGCCCAGCGGCAGCTCCACGTCGAGCCGCCGCAGGTTGTGCAGCGTAATGCCCTCGACCCGCAACATCGGCGTGGCCTGCGCACCGCGCCTCACCACGGGGCGGCGCGGCACCAGCGCATGCGGCATGGGTTCGCGCAGGCAGCGGCCGGTGACGGATTCCGGCACCCGCATGATCTCGGCCATGGTGCCCTCGGCCACCACGCGGCCACCGCGCGTGCCGGCGCCGGGCCCGAGGTCCAGCACATGGTCGGCGCGGCGGATGGTCTCCTCGTCGTGCTCGACCACCACCAGCGTGTTGCGTCCGCCGGCCAGCTCGGCCAGCGCATCCAGCAGCATGCGGTTGTCGCGCGGATGCAGGCCGATGGTGGGCTCGTCGAGCACGTAGCAGACGCCGCGCAGGTTCGAGCCGAGCTGTGCAGCCAGGCGCAGCCGCTGCGTCTCGCCGCCCGACAAGGTCGGCGCGGAGCGGTCGAGCGCGAGATAACCCAGGCCCACGCGCGCCAGGAAGGCCAGCCGGCCGCGGATTTCCTTGACGATATCGGCGGCGATGGCAGTCTCGCGCACGTCGAGTTTCAGGCGCTGCAGGAAATCCGCCAGTTCGGTGACCGGCTGCGCGGCGAGCCCGGCGATGGTGTGTTCGCGGAACTTCACCGCCAGCGCCAGTGGGTTGAGCCGCGCGCCGTGGCAGTCGGGGCAGGGCGCCTGCGTGTCGCCCACCTCACGCCAGGATTCTTCCTCGCCACTCTGTTCCGCATCGAAGTGCTCGAGCGCCTGCCCGGTGCCGAAGCAGGTCCCGCACCAGCCGCGCGAGCTGTTGTAGGCGAACAGCCGCGGGTCGAGTTCCGCGAAACCCCGGCCGCAGCCCGGGCAGGCGCGCTTGGAGGAGAACGACTGCATCGCGCCGCCAGCCGCCTGCACCTGCAGCACGCCGTTGCCGGCGGCCAGGGCGTGCGCCACCAGCTCGCGCAGCCGCGGTTCCTCGCGCGGGCTGATCTTCAGCGTGCCCACCGGCAGCTCGATGTCGTGCACCTTGTTGCGCGCCAGCTTCGGCCAGCGCGCGGTGGACACCAGCTTGCCGTCGACGCGCAGCTCGGCATGACCCTTGCGCCGCGCCCACGCGGCCAGCTCGTTGTAGATGCCCTTGCGCCCGCTCACCAGCGGCGCATACAGCGTGATCTCGCGCTGCCGGTGCGCCTTCATGATGCGCGCCGCGATGGCGTCCTGGCTCAGCGGCTGGATGGGCACGCCGCAGTCCGGGCAGTGCTGTACGCCGAGCTTCACGAACAGCAGCCGCAGGAATGGGTAGATCTCGGTCAGCGTGGCCACCGTGCTCTTGCGCCCGCCGCGGCTGGTGCGCTGCTCGATGGCGATGGTGGGCGGGATGCCGTTGACGGCATCCGCGTCGGCGCGCGTGGCCGGTTGCACGAACTGGCGCGCGTAGGCGTTCAGGGATTCCAGGTAGCGGCGCTGGCCCTCGCCGAAGATGATGTCGAAGGCCAGCGTGGACTTGCCCGAGCCGGACACACCGGTGACCACCGTCATCGCCCCATGCGGCAGCCGCGCGTCGATGTCCTGCAGGTTGTGCTCGCGCGCGCCGCGCACCTCGATCTGCCGCGGCGGGGATGCGGCCGGTACATGGTGGCGCTGCGCATCGCGCACCGCGTGCGCCGACAGCACGTAGTCGGCCAGTGCCGCGCCGGTGTGGCCAAGCCGCGCGCGGCGGAAATCCGCCGGCGTGCCGGTGGCCACGATGCGCCCGCCCGCGTCGCCGCCTTCCGGACCCATCTCGATCAGCCAGTCCGCCGCGCCGATCACGTCGAGGTTGTGCTCGATGACCAGCAGCGAGTGGCCGCGCAGCGTGAGCTGGCGGAAGGCCCGCATCAGCTGCGCGATGTCCTCGAAGTGCAGCCCGGTGGTCGGCTCGTCGAAGATCAGCAGCCGCCGCGTGGTGTTCTCCGTGTCGGCGAGGTGGCCGGCGAGCTTCAGGCGCTGCGCCTCGCCGCCCGACAGCGTCGGCACGGGCTGCCCCAGGCGCAGGTAGGACAGGCCCACGTCGGCGAGCGGTTTCAGCCGCTCCAGCACCTCGGGCTGGTCGGCGAAGAACGCCACCGCCTCGCTGACCGTCAGCGCCAGCACCGCCGCGATGTCGGCGCGCCGGCCATCCGCGCCCTCCAGCGTCAGTTCCAGGATCTCGTCGCGATAGCGGCGGCCGTTGCAGGCCGGGCAGCGCAGGTACACGTCGGCCAGCAGCTGCATTTCCACGTGCTCGAAGCCGTTGCCGCCGCATTCCGGGCAGCGGCCATTGCCGGAATTGAAGCTGAACGTGCCCGGCGTGTACCTGCGCGCCACCGCCTCGGGCAGCTTCGCGAACAGCTGGCGGATGGGATCGAAGGCGCCGACGAAGCTGGCCGGATTGGAGCGGGTGGTGCGGCCGATCGGCGCCTGGTCCACCAGCACCACGCCGGCCAGCTTGTCCTGCCCGCGCAGCGCGCGGTGGCTGCCGGCCTGTTCGGCGGCCTTGCCGAAGGCGCGCTGCAGCGCCGGGTACAGCAGTTCGGTGACCAGTGTGCTCTTGCCCGAGCCCGAGACGCCGCTGACACACACCAGCTGGCCCAGCGGCACGGTCAGCGTGACATCCTGCACGTTGTGCAGCGTCGCCCCTTCGAGCACCAGCGCGCCGGCCATGCTGGCGGTGACGCCATCGCTGTCGCGCGCTTCGATGCGCCGCCGTCCGGCCAGATACTCGCCGGTCAGCGAGCGCGGCACGTCGAGCACGCCATGCGGCGCGCCGCTGTAGAGGATTTCCCCGCCGTGCTCGCCGGCGCCCGGGCCCATGTCGATCAGCCGGTCCGCCTCCAGCATGATCTGCGGGTCGTGCTCGACCACCACCAGCGTGTTGCCCGCGTCGCGCAGCTTCTGCATCACGCCGATCACGCGGCCCATGTCGCGCGGATGCAGGCCGATCGACGGCTCATCCAGCACGAACAGCGTGTTCACCAGCGAGGTGCCCAGCGCGGTGGTCAGGTTGATGCGCTGTACCTCGCCGCCGGAGAGCGTGCGCGACTGGCGGTCCAGCGTCAGGTACGACAGCCCGACCTCGCACAGGTAGCGCAGCCGCGCGCGGATTTCCGACAGGATCAGCGAGTCCGCGTCGCTCAGGGGCGGGGGCAGCGTGAAGGCGTCGAAGAACTCGCGCGCGCGCGCCACCGGCAGCTGCACCAGCGACTGCATGTTGTACGGCCCGAGCCACCACAGCAGCGACTCGGGCTTCAGGCGCGCGCCGTGGCAGGCCGGGCACTCGTTGTAGCTGCGATAGCGCGACAGCAGCACGCGCACGTGCATCTTGTAGGCCTTGCTCTCCAGCCAGTCGAAGTAGCCCCTGATGCCGTACCAGTGCCTGCGGCCCTTCCTGCCGTCGCCGTGGATCACCCAGTGCTGCTGTTCCGCGGTGAGCCCGCTCCACGGCACGTCGAGCGGGACGCGCGCCGCCGGCGCGTGCTTCTGCATGTCGTCCTGGCATTCCTTGCCGGTGGCGGTCTGCCAGGGCTTGATCGCGCCACCACCCAGCGTCTTGCCGTGGTCGGGAATCACCAGGTCGTAATCCACGCCGATCACGCGGCCGAAACCGCGGCAGGTCTCGCAGGCGCCGAGCGGCGAATTGAACGAGAAATGGCTGGGCAGCGGATCCTGGTAGGCGATGTCGCACTCGGCGCAGTGCAGGCCCGAGGAGTAGCGCCAGCGCGCCACGGTCACGCCGCTTTCATCCAGCGCATGCACCACCAGCCGGCCGCGGCCGCCCTTCAATGCGGCCTCCAGCGCCTCGGTGACGCGGCCGGTGTCGGCCGTGCCCAGGCGCAGGCGATCCTGGATGACGGTCAGGCGGTCATGGTCGCGCTCGCCCGCATCCTCGAGGATGCGCACATAGCCCTGTGATTCCAGCAGTGCGCGCAGCTCCTTCTCCGGCAGGTTCTCCGGCCGCGCCACCTCGAAGCAGATGGCCAGCCGCGGATCCTGCGCGGCGGCCGCGTGCTCGTGCAGCGCGGCCAGGATGCTGGCCGGCGTATCGCGGCGCACCGGCTTGCCGCACTGGCGGCAGTGCAGCTGCGCCGCGCGCGCGAACAGCAGCTTCAGGTGGTCGTTGATCTCGGTCATCGTGCCTACCGTGGAGCGCGAGGTGCGCACCGGGTTGGTCTGGTCGATGGCGATGGCCGGCGGGATGTCCTCGATGCGGTCCACCTGCGGCCGGTCCATGCGGTCGAGGAACTGGCGGGCGTAGGGCGAGAAGGTCTCCACGTAGCGGCGCTGGCCCTCGGCGTACAGCGTGTCGAAGGCCAGCGAGCTCTTGCCCGAACCGGATACGCCCGTGACGACGATCAGCTCATTGAGCGGCAGCTCGAGCGTGAGGTTCTTCAGGTTGTTCTGGCGCGCGCCATGGATGCGGATGGCGGGGCGCTCGGGCTGGGGCATCGCGCAAGTCTACCGGAGGGCTGTATATCAATACAGTGCAGCCACCCCGTCCGTTTCTCCGCAGGACGATGCCGGCTTCGCGTGCCGGAGTCCGCCGCGGCTGCTAGTCGAGTGCGAATTGCATCTGCATGATCAGCGCCCGATGACGGAACGCCGGCGTGGTTGCGTTGCTGCTGGCCGCGAAGTCCGCCATCTCGCCGCGCAGTTGCAGGCCCACTGAAGCCGGTACCTCCTTCCCTACCCGCCACTGGTAGCCGATCGAAGCGGAAGCGCCGAAGGTCGAAAGGCGTTTGCAGCCCCATGCCCTGGTTTCCAGGGAGCCGGCATCCTGGTCGTCGAAGAGGATGGCTACCACGACACTCTCCCAGGTCAGGGCCTCGTGCCGGTAGTAGCGATAGCACATGCTGGATACGCCCGCGCCGGCGCGCAGCCGCCAACCACTACCGTCACCGTCACCGCCACCGCCACCGCCGGGGCGGTATTCACCCAGCAGGAACCAGTGCGTGAAATCCGGTGCAAAGTCGGGCAGCACCGACGAGCAGTGGTGCCCGCCGCAGCCGCCGCGCGGAGCGATCACGGAGAACTCCAGGCCGAGCCCCCATTCCGGCGTGATGCGGTAACCCGCATCGATGCTGCCTCCGAAGGCGTTGAGACCCGCCGCTGGAGCGGGGGCCTGCGACTCGACCGCGCCGTTGCCCAGACCCACTCCCAGCCAGGGACGGTGGCTGTCGAAGTCGTCGTAGTCCTCGTAGTACCCGGGGGAGCGCGCGCCGGCAAATGCCGGGCACAGCAGCAGCACGGCCGGCAGCCATTGGTTTCGCATGACACTCCCTGTTCTTGTTGCAGTTGCGTTTCCCGGTAGACTGCCGTCCCCCACCTGAAGCTTCACTGAACCCGCATGTCCGCCGCTCCGCTGTTCGCCGCGCCGCCGCGCGCGGCCGCGCCGTTCCTGCCGATGAGCCGCGAGGAGATGCGGCGGCTCGGCTGGGAGCAGTGCGATGTCATCATCGTGACGGGCGACGCGTACGTGGATCACCCCAGCTTCGGCATGGCCATCATCGGACGGCTGCTGGAGGCGCAGGGCCTGCGCGTCGGCATCATCGCGCAGCCGGAGTGGAAGAGCGCGGCGGCCTTCAAGGAACTCGGCCGGCCGCGGCTGTTCTTCGGCGTGACCGCCGGCAACATGGATTCGATGGTCAACCGCTACACCGCGGACAAGCGCATCCGCAGCGATGATGCGTATACGCCGGCGGGCGAGGCGGGCCGGCGGCCGGACCGCTCGGTGATCGTCTATGCGCAGCGCCTGCGCGAGGCGTACCGCGACACGCCCATCGTCATCGGCGGCATCGAGGCCTCACTGCGCCGCATCGCGCACTTCGACTACTGGTCCGAGAAGGTGCGGCGTTCGGTGCTGCTCGATGCCAAGGCGGACCTGCTGGTGTATGGCAACGCCGAGCGCCAGGTGGTGGAGCTCGCGCGCCGCATGGATGCCGGCGAGCCGCTGGCCTCGATCCGCGACCTGCGCGGCACGGCGTTCGCGCGCGGCACCCATGCGCGCGATTACATCGAGATCGATTCACGCCACCTGGACGCGCCCGGGCCGGTGAATCCACCCATCGATCCGTACGCGATGGAACCGGATGGCGCGCAGGGCGGCACCGAGCCCGCCGCCGCGCCGGAGAAGGTGGTGCGTTTCCTGCGCCGCGTGAAGAACGCGGACCGCGCGCAGAGCGTGATCCGCATGCCGGATTACGAGCAGGTGCTCGCCGACCCGGTGCTGTATGCGCATGCCTCGCGCATCCTGCACCTGGAGGCCAACCCGCACAATGCGCGCGCACTGGTGCAGCGGCATGGCGACGTGGACCTGTGGATCAACCCGCCGCCGATCCCGCTGAGCACCGCCGACATGGACGCGCTGTACGAGCTGCCCTACCAGCGCCGGCCGCATCCGGCCTACGGCAAGGCGGAGATTCCGGCGTACAAGATGATCCGCTTCTCCATTTCCATCCAGCGTGGCTGCTTCGGCGGCTGCAGCTTCTGCTCGATCACCGAACACGAGGGACGCATCATCCAGAACCGCAGCGAGGGTTCGGTGCTGAAGGAGATCGAGACCATCCGCGACACGGTGCCGGGTTTCACCGGCGTGATCTCCGACCTCGGCGGCCCGACCGCCAACATGTACCGCATCGCCTGCAAGAGCCGCGAGATCGAGGCCGCCTGCCGCCTGCCCTCGTGCGTGTACCCGAAAGTGTGCGAGAACCTGAACACCGACCACACGCCGCTGATCGAGCTGTACCGCAAGGCCCGCGCGCTGCCCGGCATCAAGAAGGTGCTGATCGGCTCGGGCGTGCGCTATGACCTCGCCATCGAGTCGCCCGAGTACGTGAAGGAGCTGGCGCAGCACCACGTGGGCGGTTATCTCAAGATCGCGCCCGAGCACGTGCGCGAGGGTCCGCTGTCGAAGATGATGAAGCCGGGCGTGGGCACCTACTACCGCTTCAAGGAGCTGTTCGACAAGTACTCGAAGGAGGCGGGCAAGGAGCAGTACCTGATCCCGTACTTCATCGCCGCGCATCCGGGCACCACCGACGAGGACATGCTCGAGCTCGCGCTGTGGCTGAAGAAGAACGGCTTCCGCGCCGACCAGGTGCAGGCCTTCCTGCCTTCGCCCATGGCCTCGGCCACGGCGATGTATCACAGCGGCAGGAATCCGCTGCGCCGCGTGACCCGCGACAGCGAGCAGGTGGCGGTGGCCAAGGGGCTGCGGCAGCGGCGCCTGCACAAGGCCTTCCTGCGCTACCACGATCCGAACAACTGGCCGATGCTGCGCGAGGCGCTGCGCCGCATGGGCAGGGCGCGGCTGATCGGCAGCGGTCCGAACCAGCTGATTCCGGCCTACCAGCCGCCGGGTACCGGCCAGCTCGCGGAAGGACGGCGGCGGCCCGGCAGCGATGCCGCGCAATCCGGCACGCCGCGCGCCGCGCGCGCCGCGTTGCCGCTGCGCACCCAGCACACCGGGCTGCCACGCGTGCCGGCGCGCGGCCCGCGCAAGCCCGGACGCGGCCGGCCGTGAAGGGCGAGCGTGCCATCGCGCTGGGCGCGCTGCTGCTGGCCACCGGCATCTGCGTCGGCGCGCTCGGCGCGCATGCGCTGCGCGCGCTGCTCGATGCGCAGCAGCTCGACGCGCTGCACACGGCGGCGTACTACCAGATCTTCAACTCCCTGGGCCTGATGCTGCTCGGCGGCTGGGCGCGGGCGGGCCGGATGGATCTGGCCTGGCCACTGCGGTTGCTGGCACTGGGCGTCGTCCTGTTCAGCGGCAGCATCTACCTGATGCTCGCCGGGGCGCCGCGGCCGCTGGGAATCCTCACCCCCGTGGGTGGAGTACTGCTGATCGGCGCGTGGCTGGCACTGGCCTGGAGATATTTCAGGAACCCATAACATGGGCCGATCCTTCGTGGCGCTGCTGCTGGCCACCGCCTGCAGCGCCGGATTCGCGGCCGAACCGCAGACCTCCCACGAGCATCGTGTCGAGACAGCGGGCAGCATTGTGCGCGTGGCGATTCCCGCCGCGGCACTGCTCGCCACGTGGGTGGCGGAGCCGCAGGCTGACGCCACCTCCACCACAGATACCTCGTTCTGGCTGATGGGTGGCACGCCGCGTCATGACCTGCTGCTGGGACTGGGTCGCGCCTGGGTGGTGACCGGCATCCTCAAGAGCACCGTCGATGAAACGCGGCCGGATGGCGGCAGCCACTCCTTTCCTTCCGGCCATGCCTCCACCGCCTTCGCCGCCGCGGAATTCATCCGCAGCGAATACGGCTGGGCCTGGGGGACTCCGGCGCTGCTGGCTGCCAGTTTCGTCGCCTGGTCGCGTGTCGAGGCCAGGCGCCACTACACGCACGACGTGCTGGCCGGCGCCGCCATCGGTGTACTGGCCGACCATGACTTCTGGCGCTGGCGCACCAGCACCACGACGCTGGCTGCCATGCCCACGCTGTTGTCCTCGGGCAGCCACACGGCCCCCGGGCTGCTGTTCGAGCTGAATTTTCCTTAAGTCGCTTCGCATTGCTGCTGCCGGGCGTTAGCCTGTGCGCCCCATGGCAGAGCCCGCCCCATCCAAGGCCGCGACGCGCCGGCACTGGTTCATCGCCATCGTGGCCATCGTGCTGCTGGCGGCGGCCTATGCCACCGATCGCGTACTGGGCAATGTGCCCTGGCGCGAGGTCTTTGCGCACATCGCGGCGACACCGGCACACACGCTGCTGACCGCCGTGATGCTCACCGCCGGCAGCTACCTGGTGCTGACGCTGTTCGACACGCTGGCGGTGCTCACGGTGCGCGCGCGTGCGCACTGGCCCACCGTGGCGCTGACTTCCTTCCCGGCCTTCGCCGTCGGTCACAACATCGGCCTTGCCGCACTGTCGGGCGGCTCGATACGGCTGCGCTGGTACACGCGCGCGGGCCTCACCACATGGCAGGTGACGCAGGTCATCGCCTTCTGCAGCTTCACCTCGCTGCTGGGCGCCGCGCTGCTGTGCGGCCTGTCGCTGGCCGGCCGCGCGCCGCTGGCCGGCACGGTGCTGCACATCGGCACCGTCGGCGCGCGCATCGTGGGCACCCTGTTCATGGCCTTCGTGTGCGCCTACTGCGTGCTGGCCTTCGTGCGGCGCGAACCGCTGGTGATGGGCCGCGTGCGCATCCCGGTGCTGCGTCCGTCGGTGGCGCTGGGCCAGGTCGCGGTCGGCAGCGTGGACCTGCTGCTGGCCGCCGGCGTGCTGTACACGCTGCTGCCCGCCAGCGCCACGCATGGCTTCCTTGCCTTCCTCGCGGTCTACCTGCTGTCGGTGGCCGCGGGCCTTGCCAGCAGCCTGCCTGGTGGCATCGGCGTGTTCGAGACGGTGCTGCTGCTGCTGCTGCCGGATGGCCCGGCGGATGAAAAGCTCGCGGCCATGCTCACCTACCGCGCCATCTACTACCTGCTGCCCTTCGTGCTGGCGCTGGCACTGCTGGCCGCGCGTGAAGCCTGGAGCGGACGCGCCACGCTGGCCCGCGGCATGGCCTGGGTGCAGGCATGGTTGCGGCTGGCGGTGCCGCAGCTGATCAGCGCCACGGTGTTCTTCGGCGGCGTGCTGCTGCTGTTTTCGGGTGCCACGCCGGCCGCGCACGGGCGCCTGCGACTGCTGCGCGAAGTGGTGCCGCTGCCGCTGGTGGAGACCTCGCACCTGCTCGGCAGCGCGGCCGGCATCAGCCTGGTGCTGCTGGCACAGGGCCTGCAGCGGCGCCTGGATGCCGCCTGGCATGTCACCCTCTGGCTGCTCGGCATCGGCATCGTTGCCTCGCTCGCCAAGGGTCTGGATTACGAGGAGGCGCTGGCGCTGTTCGTGGTGGCGCTGCTGCTGCTGGGCTCGAAGGACCGCTTCCAGCGCAAGGCCTCGCTGCTGCAGCAGCCCTTCTCCACCGCCTGGACCATCGCCGTGCTGGCGGCGGTGACCTCCTCGCTGCTGCTCGCCTGGCTGTCGTACCGCGAGGTCAACTACTCCAACGAGATGTGGTGGCACTTCGCGTTCCGCGCCGATGCGCCACGCACGCTGCGCGCCGAGGTGCTCATCGTGGTGATCACCGGCCTTGCCGCCGCGTGGATGCTGCTGCGCCCGGCGCGCCACGAACCCGACCTGCCGGACCAGGCCGACCTGGAGCGCGCGCGCGGCATCGTCAGCGGCTCGGGCGACACCACGGCGTGGCTGGCACTGCTGGGTGACAAGAACCTGCTGTTCTCCGCCGACGGCCGCGGCTTCGTGATGTACCGGCCGGTGGGCCGCAACTGGATCGCGATGGGTGATCCCGTGGGTCCGCCGGAGGTGCGGCACGAACTGCTGTGGCGCTTCCGCGAAGCCTGCGACCGCTATGCGGCGCGGCCGGTGTTCTACCAGATTGCCGTGGAGGACCTGCCGGCCTACATCGACGCCGGCTTCGTGCTGTCGAAGATCGGCGAGGAGGCGCGCGTACCGCTGGCCGGCTTCGACCTGGAGGGCGCCCGCCGCGCGGACCTGCGCCAGACCTGGCGGCGCGTGCAGCGCCAGGAAGCCCACTTCGAGGTGCTGGACCCGGAGCAGACAGCGCGGCACATCGAGGCGCTGCGCGCGGTCTCCGACGCCTGGCTCACCGACCTGTCGGCCGCCGAGAAGGGCTTCTCGCTGGGGCGCTTCGAGGAGCACTACATCCGCAATTTTCCCTGCGCGGTGATCAAGCGCGACGATGCGATCCTGGCCTTCGCCAACATGTGGTGCGGCGCCGACCGCGCCGAGCTGTCGGTGGACCTGATGCGCTACAACCCGGCCGCCCCGAAGGGCGTGATGGATTTCCTGCTGGTCGAGCTGATGCTGTGGGGACGGCAGCAGGGTTACGCCTGGTTCAACCTGGGCATGTCGCCGCTGGCCGGACTCGCCGACCGCGAGTTCGCACCGCTGTGGAACCGCGTCGGCGCCTTCCTCTACCACCACGGCGAGCGCTTCTACAACTTCGAGGGACTGCGCGCGTACAAGGAGAAGTTCCTGCCCGAGTGGCGGCCGCGCTACCTGGCGACCTCGGGCCGGCTGGGCATTCCGCGCACCGTGATGGATGTGGCCAGCCTGATCGCAGGCAGCCCGCGCCGCATCGTGATGCCCTGAGCGCCGCAGCGGCACATGAACGCATCGTAATCCGCTGGCCATCCCGGCTTACGCCGGGCGGCGCGATCATCGCCCCATGATCCGCCGCGCGCTGTGCCTGCTGCTGTTGCTGTCGTTGCCGGTGGTGCGCGCCGTGGCGGCCAGCGCACCCCAGCCCGAGGTCATCCACGCCGGTGGCCGCTTCGGTGACGTCACCATCTACCGGCCCGCGGGCCCGGCCAGCAGCGCGGTGCTGTTCGTCTCCGGCGACGGCGGCTGGCAGCTGGGCGTGGTGGACATGGCGCGGCACCTCAGCGAGCAGGGCGCCCTCGTCATCGGCATCGACGTGCGGCATTACCTGAAGGCACTGGGCGAGGCGCAGCAGGCCTGCGTATCCCTTGCCGGGGATTTCGAGCTGCTGAGCCACGACATGCAGAAGCGGCTCGGCGTGCCGCAATACCTGGCACCGGTGCTGGCCGGCTACTCCTCCGGTGCGACGGTGGTGTACGCGGTGCTGGCGCAGGCGCCGCCGGGCACCTTCGCGGGTGCCGTGAGCCTGGGTTTCTGCCCCGACCAGGATTTCCACGGCAAGGCGCTGTGCCCGGGCAGCGGCCTGCATTACACCGTGAACCAGCGCGGCGACTTCGTGCTCGAGCCGCAGCCGAAGCTGCAGGAAAGATGGGTGGCCTTGCAGGGCCAGCAGGACCAGGTGTGCGGCGCCGCCGCGGTCGACGCTTTTGCGGCGCAGATCCCGCTGGCCGAGGTGCAGCGCCTGCCGAAGGTGGGCCATGGCTTCGGTGTCGAGCGCAACTGGCTGCCGCAGTTCCGCGCCGTCTTCGATGCGCTGCAGCCGGCTTCCGCGCCACCGCCACCGCCGGCGCAAGCGCCACCATCGCTGGCCGGGCTGCCGCTGGTGGAGGTGCCGGTGGCGCACGCCGGCGACATGAATTCCGCCGACAGCTTCGCGGTGATGATTTCCGGCGACGGCGGCTGGGCCGGCCTCGACCGCGACGTCGCCGCGGCCTTCGTGGCGCGCGGCATTCCGGTGGTGGGACTGGATGCGCTGCGCTACTTCTGGAGCACGCGCACCCCCGATGAGGCGGCGCGCGATCTCGCCGCCATCATCCAGAATTACCAGCAGCGCTGGCATCGCGCCGGCGTGCACCTGCTGGGTTATTCCTTCGGTGCGGACGTGCTGCCATTCCTGGTGAATCGCCTGCCGCGGGGGAGCGCGGCCAGCCTGCGCAGCCTGACACTGATCGCGCCCTCCGAGGCCGCGACCTTCGAGATCCACATGTCGAACTGGATTCCGGGCGTGAACTCGCCGGGCCCGGCCACGCGGCCGGAGATCGCGAAACTGCCCATCGCGCCGCTGTGCCTGCACGGCGCCGGGGACAACGAACGTCCCTGCGATGCGCTGCAGGGCGCGCAGTCGGTGCAGATCGGCAGCGGCCATCACCTGGGTGGCGATGCCGCCGGCATCGTGGAGCGCATCCTGCAGCCGCGCGCCGCCGCCTGTGCAGGCAGGGAGCCTTGTGGATAGACTCGCCTCCATGCGATTGCTGCTGATCGAGGATGACGCGGAGGCCGCGCGCTACCTCGCCAAGGGCCTGCAGGAAAGCGGCTATGCCGTGGACGTGGCCGCCGACGGCCGCGATGGCCTCTTCCAGGCCACCGAGGGCGGCCATGACCTGATCATCGCCGACCGCAACCTGCCCAACATCGACGGCCTGACCATCGTGCAGATGCTGCGCAAGCAGGGCCGCAAGGTGCCGGTGCTGATCCTCTCCGCGCTGGGCTCGGTGGACGACCGCATCGAGGGCCTGCGCGCCGGCGGCGATGACTACCTCACCAAGCCGTTCGCCTTCGGCGAGCTGCTGGCGCGCATCGAGGCGCTGCTGCGGCGTGGCCTCGGCGGCGCGGTGGTCACCAAGCTGCGCGTCGCGGACCTGGAGCTCGACCTGCTGGGCCGCACGGTGACGCGCGGCGGCAGGCGCATCGAGCTCACCGCCAAGGAATTCCAGCTGCTGGAATACCTGATGCGGCGCCAGGGGCAGGTGGTGACCCGCACCATGCTGCTCGAGGGCGTGTGGGACCTGCACTTCGATCCGCAGACCAATGTCATCGACGTGCACATGAGCCGGCTGCGCGCCGCCGTCGACCGGGACTTCCCGAAGCCGCTGATCCATACGGTGCGCGGCGCCGGCTACGTCCTGCGCGATGAGCCCTGAAGCCGCCTACCACTCGACCACCGCGCGGCTGACGCTCACCTACGGCGTCATCGTGCTGCTGCTGGTGGTGGCCCTGCAGGGCGCGGTGTTCCTGCTGACCCGGGGCGCGCTGGAGAGCGAGGTCAACCGCGTGATCAACGCCGAGCTCGACGACCTGGCGCGCGACTACTCCGGCGGCGGCCTGGGCGAGCTGGTGCACACGCTGCGCTCGCGCACCGACAGCTGGGGCCGCACCGGTGCGGTGTACCTGCTCACCGATCCCTCGCTGCGGCCGATGGCGGGCAATCTCTCGGCCTGGCCGCGCGACGTGCAGGCGCGCGGTACTGCGCTGGTGCGCTTCCGCATCACCGCCGCCGGCGAGGAGAAGACGCATCCGGTGAGCGCGCACATCGTGCAGCTGCCCGACCGGCGCTGGCTGCTGGTGGGCACCGACACCAGCGAGATGGAGCGCAGCCTGCGCAACTTCGCCTGGGCGACGGTGTGGGCCATCGGCGCCATCACCGCGCTGATCGGCCTGCTCGGTCGCTGGTATGCGGCGCGCACCGCGCGGCGCGTGCGCGCATTTTCCGCCACCTGCGATTCCATCGTGCACAGCGACCTGTCGCGACGTCTGGAAGTGGGCAACACCGGCGATGAATACGACCAGCTCAGCCGCACCGTGAACGAGATGCTGGAGCGCCTGGAGCAGCAGGCGGTGCTGTTGCGCACCACCTTCGGCAGCATCGCGCACGACCTGCGCACGCCGCTGTACCGGCTGCGCGTGCGGCTGGAGGAGGCGCTGCTGCATGGCGAGGACACCGCTGGCCGCGAGCTGGTGGGCCCGGTGCTGGAGGAACTGGACCGCGTGCAGCGCACGCTCGGCACGCTGCTGGAAATCGCCCGCGCGGAAGGCGGCAGTACCGTCGCCGGCAGCGAGCCGGTCGACCTGGCGCAGCTGGCGCACGAGATGTTCGAGCTGTACCAGCCCGGCATGCAGGAGAACGGCCTGGAGCTCGCGCTCGATGCCGAGGCCGGCATCACCATGATGGGCAAGCGGCAGCTGCTCGCGCAGCTCATCGCGAACCTGCTCGAGAACGCGCTGAAGTACGTGCCCGCCGGCGGCCATGTGGCGATGTCGCTGCACGCCGAGGGACGGCGCATCGTGCTCGCCGTCAGCGACGACGGCCCGGGCATTCCCGCGGCCGACCGCGAGCGCGCGCAGGAGCCCTTCGTGTCGCTGCAGTCGAACAACGAGAAGCCGTCGAGTGGCCTGGGCCTGTCGCTGGTGAAGGCCATCGTGCGGCTGCATCGCGGCGAGCTGGTGCTGGCGGACAACGCGCCCGGGCTGCGCGTGGAGTGCCGGTTCGAACGCGCGGCGGCCTGAGGTCCTCGGGTGCGTGAGGTGAGCTCATTGCCGGTGGAAGCGGTGCTGCCGAGGCTGCGCGCCGCGCTGCGCGACGCGCCCAACGCCGTACTGGTTGCGCCACCCGGCGCCGGCAAGAGCACGGTGGTGCCGCTGGCGCTGCTCGATGAGCCGTGGGCGCGCGGGCAGAAGATCCTGCTGCTCGAGCCGCGACGCCTGGCCGCGCGCGCGGTGGCCGAGCGCATGGCTGCGACGCTCGGCGAGCGGCTGGGCGAGACCGTCGGCTACCGCATGCGGCTGGATACCAGGGTCGGGCCGCGCACGCGGCTCGAGGTACTCACCGAAGGCATCCTGACGCGCATGCTGCAGCAGGATGCGGCGCTGGAAGGCGTCGCGGCGGTGCTGTTCGACGAGTTCCACGAGCGCAGTCTGAACGCCGACCTGGGCCTGGCGCTGTGCCGCGAGGCGCAGCAGTCGCTGGGCCTGCCGCTGCGGCTGCTGGTGATGTCCGCCACCATCGATGGCGCGGCGGTGGCCGCGCGCCTCGGCGCTGCGCCGGTCATCGAGGCGCAGGGACGCATGTTCCCGGTGGAAGTGCGCCACCTCGGCAAGGGCCTGCCGGGGCTGCCCGAGCAGCGCACGCTCGCGCCGCGCGCCATCGACGCGCTGGCCGCGCAGGTACGCCGCGTGCTCGACGAGACCGATGGCGATGCATTGATGTTCCTGCCCGGTTCCTCCGAGATCCACCGGCTGCGCGCGCAGCTCGAGCAGGCGGGCAGCAGCGGCCTCGACCTGCATGCGCTGCATGGCGAGATGCCGCTGGATGCGCAGCACCGCGTGCTCGCGCCGGCCGCGCCCGGGCGCCGCAAGCTGATCCTCGCCACCAACATCGCCGAGACCAGCCTCACCATCGAGGGCGTGCGCGTGGTGATCGACACGGGCCTGGCGCGCCGCTCGCTGTTCGATCCCGGCACGGGCATGGAGCGCCTGGTGACGGTGCGCATCTCGCAGGCCTCCGCCGCGCAGCGCGCCGGCCGCGCCGGACGTACCGCGCCGGGCAGTGCCTGGCGGCTGTGGGGCGAGGGTGCGGAGGCCTCGCTGGCGGCGCACACACCGCCGGAAATCCTCACCTCGGATCTCGCGCCGCTGGCGCTCGAACTGGCGCAATGGGGCGCGCGTGACGCGAATGCGCTGCAGTGGATGGATGCGCCACCGGCCGCGTCGCTGGCGCAGGCCCGCGAACTGCTGCGGCGCCTGCAGGCTGTCGATGCCTCGCTGGCCATCACCGCCACCGGCCGCGCCATGCTGGCCACGGGGCTGCATCCACGGCTGGCGCACATGCTGGTGCGCGCGCGCGGCACGCCACTGGCCGGGCTGGCCGCCACACTGGCGGCGCTGCTGTCGGAGCGTGACCTGCTGCGCGCAGCGCGTGATCCGGACCTGCGCACGCGGCTGGAGGGACTGCGCGGCGCGGCGCGCGGCATCGATCCGGCCGCGCTGGCACGCGTGCGCGAACTGGCGCGCCGCCTCGGTGCCACCGGCCACGCCGCGATGGACGATGGCGATGCGGGCGCGGTACTGGCCTGGGCCTATCCGGATCGCGTGGCGCAACTGCGCGCCGGCTCCGGTGGCGCGGCGGGACAACGCTACCTGCTGGCCAATGGCCGCGGCGCATTGCTGGAAGGCGTGTCGACGCTGACCGGCTCGCCCTGCCTGGTCGCGCTGGACCTGGATGATGCGGAAGGCGCCGAAGCCCGCATCCGCGTGGCCGCGCCCATCACGCGCGCGCAGATCGAGCAATCACTGGCCAGCGCCATCACCGAGGGCCTCGAGACCGACACCGATCCCCGCAGCGGCGCGCTGCGCGCGCGGCAGGTGCGGCGCCTGGATGCGCTGGTGCTGGAGGAGCGGCGCGCCGAGCTGGATCCGCAAGCTTCCGCGGATGCGCTGCTGGAGCAGGTGCGCCGTGGCGGCCTGGACCTGCTGCCGTGGGGCGAGGGTGGCGGCAACCTGCGCGCGCGGCTGCGCTTCGTCAATCAGCACCGCGAGGGGGCGCGCGTCGATCTGCCCGCATTCGATGAGGCAACGCTGCTGGCCGAGCTGCCGCAGTGGCTCGCGCCGTACCTGCATGGCATGAAGCGGCTGGAGCAGCTGCGGCCGGAGCAGCTGCGCGAGGCATTGCTGTCGCGTCTCACGCACGCGCAGCGACGGCAGTTCGAGGAATTCGCGCCCACCCACGTCACGGTGCCCACCGGTTCGCGCATCGCCGTCGACTACGACGACGACAACGCACCGGCCATCGAGGTGCGCATGCAGGAGGTGTTCGGCCTGGCCGACACGCCGCGCATCGGTGGTGGCCGCGTGCCCGTCACCCTCAAGCTGCTGTCACCGGCGCGCCGTCCGATGCAGATCACGCGCGACCTGGCGGGGTTCTGGAAGGGCAGCTACGCCGAGGTGCGCAAGGACATGCGCGGGCGCTATCCGCGGCATTACTGGCCGGAGAATCCGCTGCAGGCGGAGCCCATGCGCGGCTTGCGGCCGCGCAAGAACTGAACGTGCTATGTTCCGGCGCAGGTTCCAGGGAGGAGTGGCCATGACGCGCAGGTTGATCCGTGTTGCCGCATTGCTGTGCCTGTGCACGGGCGCGCACGCCCAGTCCCTGCAGGTTCTTGATTACGGCGCCGCGCCGCGCGCCCCGCTGCGCTACCAGTTCACGGCCGGGCAATCCGAACGGGTGGCCATCGAAATGGACATGTCCATGACCCGGCAGGTGAACGGGCAACCGGTTCCGGTTGCCACGGTCCCGCCGATCCGCTCGACCATGAACGTGCATGTCACGGAAGTGGCGGCGGATGGCTCGGCGCGGGTGGAGTTCGAGACCCTGTCCTCGGAGGCCCGCGCGACCCAGGGCGGCGTGCCGATCGACCAGGCCGGACTCAACCGCGCTCTTGCCACCGAGTCGCTGCTGAAGGGGTCGTACCGCACCGATACCCGTGGACGGATCCTGGACACCGGCGTTTCACTGCCCGACGGGGCGATGCCCGCGGCCGCCTCCCAGATGATGAACGACTTGCTGGGAAACCAGAATGAAACGGTGCAACAGCTTCCCGAGGAAGCGGTGGGGATTGGCGCACGCTGGCGGGTGGAGCGCCGGATGACTGTGGCCGGCGCCACGCTGGTCCAGGCGGAGGAATACACGCTGCGGTCGCGATCCGGCGACCGGGTCGAGCTGGATGTCAGCATGACGCAGGAGCTGTCGGGGGCGGCAACGCCGGGGCCTGCCGTGCAGGCGGCTTCCAGCAACGCCAAAGCCTCGGGAAAGCTGGTCATCGATTTGCACAAGTTGACACCCACGATGACCATGGAAGTGAATGGCGGCACCAGCGTCAGTCCGCCGGGCGGGCAGAGTCAGCCCGCGGCCATGGAGATCGGCGTCCACATGAAGATGTCGCTGGCGCCCGCCGCGGACTAGGAGCCGGCACTCCGGGTCCATCCGGCGGAACACCGGCAGCGCCGCCTCCCCGTGGCTGCTTCCGGTAGACTGCGCGCATGCTGTACCTGAAGGCCGCGCACCTGCTGTTCATCATCGCGTGGATGGCGGGAATCTTCTACCTGCCGCGCCTCTTCGTGAACTACGTGGAGGGCAGGGGCGCCGGCGAGGACACGCGGCGGCTGAAGCTCATGGCGCGCCGGCTGTATCACTTCACCAGCATCATGGCGGTGTTCGCGTTGGGCACCGGCATCGGCCTGGCGACGAGCTTCGGTTTCCACGGTGGCTGGCTGCACGCCAAGCTCGCCATGGTGGCGCTGCTGATCGCTTACCACATCTCGACGCGGGTCTACATGAAGCGCATGCAGGTGGATGCGCCGCTGCCGTCCGCCACGGCGCTGCGCTGGTACAATGAGATCCCGCTGTTCATCCTCGCCGCCATCCTGTATCTCGTCGTGCTCAAGCCGTTCTGACGCGATGGCCGACGAGGTCCGCAAGGAATTCATCTCGGCCGAATCCCTGCTGCGCGATTCCTTCGCGCTCGCCATGCAGATCGTGCGCAGCGGCTTCCGCCCGACCTTCCTGGTGGGAGTGTGGCGCGGCGGTGCGCCCATCGGCATCGCGGTGCAGGAGGTGCTGGAATATCACCAGGTGTATTGCGATCACCTCGCCATCCGCACCTCCTCGTACGAGCCCGGCGAGCACACGGCCTCGGCCGTGCGCGTCCATGCCATCGATTACCTGGTGTCGCGGCTCACGGTGGAGGATCACCTGCTGCTGATCGACGATGTGTTCGACTCCGGCCGCAGCCTCGAGGCGGCGCTGAAGGAACTCGGCCGCCGTTGCCGCCGCAACATGCCGCGCAATGTGCGCATCGCCACCGTGTACTGGAAGCCGCAGCGCAACCAGACGAAGCTCGTGCCGGATTTCCACGTGCGCGCCACCGATGACTGGCTGGTGTTCCCGCACGAACTGCAGGGGCTGACGCGCGAGGAGATCCTCGCCAACAAGCCGCTGGATGAGAGCTTTTTCACGCCCTGAGATCGCGACCCGAGGGGCGGACGAGGAGACAGGCGAGGCCGGCCAGCACCGCGATCCACCACCCCAGCAGCCCGTCGAAGCTGCCCACGAGGAACGACCAGTCGCCGTGCGCGGCGGGCGATGACACCTTGCGGAACACCGTGATGGTGGCGACGAAGCCCGCGTGCAGTCCGATGCAGCCGGCCAGGTCGCCCCAGCGGCGTCGCACCAGCGCCAGCAATACCCCCACGCACCACAGCGCGACGAATGCGTCGAGGATGGCGAATGGATGGGCGAGCCGCGACAGGAACTGGCCCAGTGCCGCGAAACCGCCGCGCGGTTCAGCGGCCTCCGCAATGCCCACCGGGCGGCCGAGGAAGTGCACCACCGCATACAGCAGCGGCACTGCGAACAGCGCCCAGCCAGTGGCGCCCATGCGTTGCAGCGCGCCCTGCATGGCGCCACGGAAGAAGGTCTCCTCGATCAGCGCCACCATGAGCCCGGTACCGAGTCCGTGCGCCGCCAGCACCAGCCAGCCGCTGCACGCGACCGGCACCGCCGCACTCCACACCAGCACGCGCAGCCAGAACAGCGGCAGCAGCGTGGCCGCCATCATCAGGACGCCGGCGGCCAGCCCGAGCAGTGCGCGTCGCAGGAAGCGCGGCACCGGGCCGACGTAGCCCAGCACTGCGCCACGCGCGAGCCCGTGGCGCAGCAGCAGCCACACGGCGCCTGCCAGCACGCCCAGCATGGTGAGCCGCGCGAACACGCGATGCAGTGGCAACACCGCGATGGGCGCGACCGTCGCCTGCACCCATGGACTCAGCAGCGCGGCGCCCAGCATGGCGGCGAGCAGCGCCGCCACGAAGGCCAGGAACACGGCCGCCGGCGAGGAGGGCAGCGGCCTCACGTGGCCAGCCGCGCCAGCGTCACGGGCTGCGCGAGATAGCGGTCGAAGGCGAGGCCAATGCGCCGCAGGAAGGCGCGGCCGAGTCCGGTGACGGCAAGGTGCTCATCGTCCAGTTCCACCAGGCCATCGCTGCGCAGCGGCTCGAGCGCCTCACGCACCGGCGGCCACCATGCGGCGTGCCGCACCTCCTCGAGCGGGGCCGGCGCACCGGCGAACAGCGTCCACAGCAGCGCGCGGATCTGCCGGTCCTCCGCGCCCAGCACCTGGCCGCGCTGCAATGGCAGCTCGCCCGCGGCCAGCCGCCATTCATAGCGCTGCAGGTTCTTCTCGTTCTGCGCATAGGCGGCGCGCGCATCGCCGATGGCGGAAACGCCCAGGCCGAGCAGCGCATCAGTGCGGCTGGCGGAGAAGCCCATGAAATTGCGCCACAGCGTGCCCGCCGCCAGCGCCACGGCCAGTGGATCCCCGGGCAGCGCGTACTGGTCGATGCCGATCTCCACGTAGCCCAGCGCGCCCAGGCGTTCGCGGCCGAGTTGCAGCAGCGCATGGCGCTGCGCGGCTTCCGGCAGGTCGGCCTCGGTGTAGCGGCGCTGGCTGGGCTTGATCCACGGCACATGCGCGTAGGGCAGGAAGGCGATGCGCTCCGGCCGCAGCGCGGCCACCACCTCGAAGGTCGCGGCCAGGCTGTCGGTGGTCTGCAGCGGCAGGCCGTAGATCAGGTCGAAGCCGATGCTGGCGAAGCCGCTGTCGCGCGCGGCATCCACCAGCGCGCGCACCTCGGATTCGGTCTGCACGCGATTGACGATCTCCAGCACGCGCGCGTCGAAATCCTGCACGCCGATGCTCAGCCGGTTGAAGCCGTGCCGGCGCAGCACCGCCAGGTGCTCGCCCGTGGTGTTGCGCGGATCGGCCTCGAGCGCGAAATCCGCGCCGGGTGCCATGGTCGCATCGGCTAGCAGGCCATCGAGCAGCCTGTCCAGCACGCCCGGCGGCAGGTAGGTGGGCGAGCCGCCGCCCAGATGCAGTTCGCCGAGCATCAGCCCGCGCGTCTGCAGGCCCACGCGATACAGCGCGAACTCCTTCAGCAGGTGGTCCACGTAGGGCGCGGCCAGCGCATGGTTGCGCGCCAGCCGCATGTTGCAGCCGCAGAAGGTGCACAGCGACTGGCAGAAGGGCACGTGCACATAGAGGCCGGCGCGCGCCTGCGCCGGTTCCAGCGCCTCGGCCAGCCACGCCAGCCACTGCGCGGCCGGCGGTGCCGCGCCCCAGTGCGTGACGGTCGGGTAACTGGTGTACCGCGGACCCGGACCGCCGTGGCGCGCGAGCAGCTCCGGCGGAAGGTGGATCAACCGAAGATCTCCCGCTGCAGTGTGACGAAGCGACGCACGTTGAGCTCGGGCGTCCGCTGCAGCACGCCGTGGCCAAGACCGCAGATCCAGCCGCGGCGCAGCCCCGCGGGCAGCGCCCTGATGCGCGTGAACCAGTCGGTGAGGCGTGCTTCCAGGTCCGCGTACGGCAGATGCAGCCATTCGGGATCGACATTGCCCTGGATGCACCAGCGATCGCCGTAGTCAGCCAGCACCGTGGCGAGATCATGCCGCCAGTCGACGCCGAGGCACTGGAACGGCAGCCCCTTGAGCTGGTTCCAGTGCGCCGGACCGGTGCCGCGCGAGTAGTACGTCACCGGGGTGTGCGGATCGAGCTGGCGGAACTTCGCCAGCAGTTCGCCGAGCACCGGCACCACGTGCCGGCCGTAGTCCGCCGCATCGATCTCGCCGGCGGCGGTGTCGAACAGGGCGATGTTGTCCGCGCCGGCGCGCGACTGCAGCGCCATGTTGTGCGCCAGCAGGTCGAGCAGCCTGTCATTGAACGCCGCGTACACGCCGTTGGCGAGACCACCCATGGCCGCGGCGGCTTTCTCGTGCGAGCCGGCCGCCGCGTACACGTACAGGGTCCACGGACCGCCGACGAAGCCGATCAGGCCCTTGTCGGCGCGCAGCCGCGCGCGCGTGAGGCGCAGCGCCGCGGCCTGGAACTCCATGAACTGCGCGCGTTCGGCGCCGCCGCTCAATCTCTGCACATCGGCCGGCGACTGTACATGGAAGGCGAGCTTCGGGCCGGGTTCGTAGGTGAGGCCCATGCCCATGGCCTCGAGCGGGAACAGCAGGTCCGAGAACAGGATGGCCGCATCGAAATTGAATTCGTGCACCGGTCCCAGCGCGGTCTCGGCCGCGAGCCGCGGATCCTTGCACAGCGCCAGGAATTCGTTGTGGCGCTTGAGCATCTGGTAGTGCGAGTGATAGCGGCCGGCCTGGCGCATCATCCACACCGGCGGACGGCCGGTGTTGCGGCGGTTCAGGGCGGCGCTCAGCAGGGTCTCGGTCATCATGCGTTCTCGAGTTGATAGCCCACGCCGCGGATGCTGCGGATGGTGCTGGGGTTGGCCGGGTCGCGCTCCACCAGCCTGCGCAGGCGCAGGATGAAATTGTCCACGGTGCGCTCGGTGGGGAATTCATCCGGCGCCCAGGCACGCGACAGGATCTCGTCGCGGCTCACCGCGCGGCCGGCGCTGTCCAGCAGCAGCTTCAGCACCGCGCACTCCTTGTGCGTGAGGCGGTGCACCGTGCCGCCGCTCTCGGCGGTGAAGCGGTCGAAGTCCACCGTGGCCTTGCCGATGCGCACAGGCCCGCCGCCGGCCGCGCCGCGCGTGGCGATCTCGCCGGCGCGCTTGAGCATGTTGTGGATGCGCAGCACCAGCTCGCGCAGCGCGAAGGGCTTGGTCATGTAGTCGTCGGCGCCCAGCTCCAGGCCGCGGATGCGATCCTCGGGCGAGCCCCAGGCGGTGAGGAACAGCATGGCGGTGGCCGGGCTGACCTCGCGCAGGTGCCGGCCGACCTCGAAGCCGTCGCCGTCCGGCAGGCCTACGTCCAGCACGGCGGCGGCGAAGTGCTGGTGCGCCAGCGCCGCGCGCGCGGCGGCGACACTGCCGGCATGCGTCACCGTGAAACCCTCCGCGGTGAGGCGCTCGCGCAGCGTGCTGGCCACGTTCGCGTCATCCTCGACCAGCAGCAGGGCGGTGGCCATGGCGGTGGGCTTCAGGGGCTGGCCCTGAAATGCAGCGTCACGACGAAGCCGCCTGCGGCCACGTTGGCGAACTCGACGCTGCCTCCCATGCGCTCCATCAGCACGCGCACCAGGTACAGCCCGACGCCGGTGCCGCGGGATTCCACGCCGCGCGCGAACATGCGTCCGAGCCGCGCGGGGTCTCCCTGGTAGCCGCGGCCGTCGTCGCGATAGCGCAGGTCCACGCCATGCGCGGATCTGGTCGCGGCCACGTCGATGTGGATCAGCGCACGCTCGCCATGGCGCACGGAGTTCTCCACCAGGTTGCGCAGGATGAGCTGCAGCGCGGCGGTGTCGCCATGCACCGGCGGCAGGCCGGCATCCACGCCGACTGTCAGCTGCGCGCCTTCGCCTTCGGTGGCCACCACGTGCCGCAGCGCGCGCTCCAGCCACTGGTCGAAGCGGATGGCCTGCTCGGCCAGCGTGCCGCCGCCTTCGATGCGCGCCAGCTCCAGCGTCTTGTCGATCTGCGACTCCAGCCGGTGGGTATCCACCAGCAGCCGCTCGATCAGCTCCTGCGTGGGCTCGCCGGCGGCGATGGCCTCGGTCTGCAGCCGCACGCTGGTGAGCGGCGTGCGCAGCTCGTGCGTCAGCGCCGCGAAGAAGGCCTGCGTGCCGCGCGCGCGACGCAGGTCGCGGCGGTAGTACCAGGACAGCGCCGCCGACACCGTCAGCAGCAGCAGCAGGAAGGTGCCGCCTTCCCAGAACACCATGCGATGGGTGGTGGCCTGTTCGGCCGCGACCTCGGCCGGCGGGATGCCCGCCATGCGCGACAGGTCGGCGATGCGCGTGGACTGATCCAGCAGGTGGTAGGCCCACCAGATCACCAGCGCGAGGATGACCACCAGCCAGATGCCCGACAGGATGGCCACGCGGCGCGACTGGCGCACCGGGCGGATGCTCAACGCGCCTTTGCTGTCCATTTGCGCCACTCTTCCACGGAAGGGAATGCGAGGAAACGGGCGATGCCCGCGCCACGGATGTGCGCGGCCGTCTTGCCGGCGCCGCTGGCGTGCCAGGCCGCGTCGTGCGCGAGGTGCCGGCCGGCTTCGAACTGCGCCGTGCTGCTCCAGAAGATGTGCGTGGCGGCGGCGAGCCCCGGCGCGTCGGGCGCCGCGCCCTCGCGCACCGCGTAAGTGGCGATGACATTCGCGCCGCGCCAGCTGGCGTCCTGCCACGGCTGCAGCGCCGCCGCGTGCGTCAGCACATCCCAGTCGCGCGGCGGCGGCAGCCGCAGCACCGGTTCGGTGACGAGCTGCGCGGCGGCTTCGGCGCCCAGGCCCTCGCTGCAGCCCTGCACCCACACGCCCTGCGCGGCCAGCGCGAACCAGCTCTTCGTGCCGGAAGTCCATACGTGCCTGCCGGCCAGCGCCGCTGCGCCACCGGCGGGCAGCGCGCGCGAATGCGCGACGAACACGGCCTGGTGGCGCAGCTGTCCGGCCAGTGCCGCGCCGTCGAGCAACGGCGTCGCCTCCGCCTTGCCGGCGATGCTGCCGTCCCAGGCGCGCACCGTCCCGGTGAGCGGCGGCAGCGGGCGATCCGGCAGGAAGCGCCGCTCCGCGAGGTCCTGGTCCCCGGCGTCGCGCCCGGCGATGCGCAGCAGGCCACCCAGCTCCGGCAGCCAGCTCAGCGTCGCGCCGAAGCGCTGGTGGCAGCCGCCGCCGTGTTCGCCGAGCAAGGCGCGCTCGACGGTGATGGCGGCGCGCGTGGGCGGATCTTCCAGCACCGCGAGCAGCGCGCGCGTGGCCTCATCATCGGCACGGCATTCGATGGCCAGCGCGCCCTGGCCCGGCGCGCCCGGGGATTCCTCCAGCGGCAGCACCATCAGCGGCAGGCCCTCGAGCAGGCCGCCGAGCAGCTCGCGGCCGCGTCGCTCGGTGCGGGTGTCGGCGAACAGCCGCGACAGGCCGGCCATCGCCAGCACCACGCCATCCAGCTGCCGCTCGCTGCCGCGCGGCTCGTGCAGGCGCCGCAGCCGCGTGTCCACGTTGCCGCGCAGGCTTTCCAGCAATAGCTTGCCGCGCGCCGCGTGCGGCAGCGCGCGCGCGAGGAAATCCGGCAGCAGCTGCATGCGGCGTGGCGAGGAGGTGCCCAGGCGCAGGCTGGCGCCGGCGGCCAGCCGCGCCGGCACATCCGGCGCGAACAGTGCGAGGTCGCGCGGGTTGGCGCGCTTCGGCACCGCCGCGAGCACGAAATCCGCCGGCCGGTCGAGCGCCAGATCCTTCAGCGAATGCACGGTGAAATCCACGCGCCGTTCGCGCAGCGCGCTGTCCAGCTCGGCGGTGAAGAATTCCTTGCCGTCGAGCTGCGACAGCGGCTTGTCGAGCACGCGGTCGCCGCGCGTATCGATGCCCACCAGTTCCACCTCGAGGCCGGCATGCGCCGCGCGCAGCGCCGCGGCCACCTGGCTGCTCTGCACCCAGGCCAGCGCCGAGCGCCGCGTGCCGAGCCGCAGTGTCTTCGTGGTGCCCATGGGGAATGGATTCTAGTGGCTGAAGGCGCCGAACACGGCGAGATCTTCCCAGCCGTGGTTGGAGCTGCCGGCGCGCGAACCATCGGCATCGTCGAGGCGCGCGAGCTGTGCCTTGTTCAGGCAGGCGCGCCGTGCGCGCGCCAGCAGCAGTTCGCGCTGCGCGGCCTGCGATTCGCGCAGGCCGAACAGCTCCGCCAGCGTGGCGAGTCGCGGCGCGGCGGACCACGCCGTGCCGCGCGCATCCTGCAGCCCCAGGTGCAGCACGCGACCCGCGGCCGCGGCGTGCTGGCGCCACCACTTCACGCGTTCGGCATCGCGCGCGGCATCGGGCGGAATGCACACCACTACATCGTGCGCGCGGCGCCAGGCCGCATCCTCGGCCGCGGCGGTGGAATCCAGCAGGTGCACACGTCCCGCGGTCTGTGCCGCGCGCGCGCGCGCCAGCATGGCGGCCGCGTGTTCGTGGCTGCGGTTCCAGACCAGCACCTCGCCGGTATCCAGGAAGGGCAGGATGGTCTCGGCGAGCTGGCCGGCGCCCAGCAGCAAGGTCGGACCGGCCAGCGTGCTGCCCAGCAGCCGGCGCACCAGCGAGCCGTAGGTGGCGCTGCCGAGACTGACCACATGCTCGCTGCGGATTTCCTTCGTGTCCTGCAGCAGCCGCTGCATCCACGGGCGCAGTGCCGGCGCCTCGCCGGGATGCGCGCTCTCGTAGTCGCGCCAGGCCTGCTTGATCTGTCCGAGGATCTCGGTTTCGCCGGCGATCTCGCTTTCCAGCCCGCAGGCCAGCTGCAGCAGGAAGCGGTAGGCCTCGGCGCCGCTGTGGAGTTCGTAGCCGGCCGCATCGGCCATGGTCCCCGAGGGCTGCGCGGCCGGCTCGGCCATGGCGATGCGCACCTCGCGCAGGCAGGTGCCGAGCACGCAGCTCGCGGGCAGCAGCGCGGAGGGCGCCCCATCCGGCGCCCGGCGGTTCAACACGACCAGATTCGCCAACGCCATGGGGCAAGGGTAGTCACCACCCCGCCGGGGATTGTCATGGCGATGTCATCGCCCGCGCGGAGCGGCTTACAGCGGCAGGCCCTCTTCCTTGCGTGCCCGCTGCACCGCCGGCCGCGCGCGGCAGCGCTCGTAATAGGCGACCAGTTTCGGAAAACCGGAGATATCCAGCCCCAGCCGGCCCAGCCAGCTCAGCGTCACGTACAGGTAGGCATCCGCCACGGTGAAGTTCTCGCCGGTCAGATACGGCTTGTCGCCCAGCGACCTGTCCACGAAGCCGTAGCGCGACAGCGCGGCGTCGGTGGCCGCAGTCTTCATCTCCGCGGTGCTGGTGGGGCGGAACAGCACCGAGAGCTGCTTGTGGATCTCGCCATTGATGAAGGCCAGCCATTCCACCACGCGGAAGAAACCCAGCGTGCCGGCTTTTGGCGCGAGCCTGCCGTTCGGGTCGAGCGTGGAGATATAGCTGAGTACCGCCACGTTCTCGGTGAGCACGCTGCCATCATCCAGCACCAGTGCGGGCACGTAGCCCTTGGGGTTGATGCTGTTGTAATCCTTGCCGTCAGCGGTCTTCTTCGTGCCGCGCTCGACCTCGAAGGCCTCGAACTTCTGGCCGGTCTCGATCAACGAAATATAGGAGGCCAGCGAACAGGCGCCCTTGAGGTAGTACAGCTTCATGATGTGCCCCGGTTGAGTCGGTGGAGGCGGCGCATTCTACGGCAGCCCTGTTGCGCACGGCATCCACCGTGCGGGCTACGGTTCGAACTTCAGCAGTTCGCCCGGCTGGCACTGCAGCTCGCGGCAGATGGCCTCCAGCGTGGAGAAGCGGATCGCCTTCGCCTTGCCGGTCTTCAGGATGGAGAGGTTCGCCAGCGAGATGTCCACGCGCGTGGCCAGTTCCGACAGCGTCATGCGCCGCGCGTGCAGCAGTTCATCGAGTTTCACCGTGACCGGCATCAGCGGGTTTCCTGCAGCTTCGCGGCCATGACAACTCCGTCAGGTTCATCGTTATTCGATATGCAACATATCGAATAACGGCAAATACGCAACCTTAACTCGCCGTTACGGAGCGGTGCGGCTTCCCGGGCGCCGGATGATGGGCGCATGCGCCGGCGCATCGCCCTCGTGGTTCTCGCAGTGCACGGCCTGCTGCTGTGGCTGCTGCTGCTGGCTGCCCGTCATCAACCCGGACGCGAGCCGGAGCCGCCGCAATTCGTCAGCGCGTGGATCAGCGCGACGGTGCCGGAGCCTGCGGCATCAGCGCCGCGCGCGCTTTCGCCACCGATACCGCCGCCGCACAGCGCGGTGAAGCACCAGGCCGGCACGCCACCGCCACCGCCGACCGCCGCAATCACGTTGCCGGCGCTGCCGGGCGTTCCACAGCCACCTGCGCCCGCGGCGCCATCCAGCAGCGCCGTGACCGCGCCGGTGCTGGGCCTGCCGGAACTGGCCACGCAGGCCGCGAAGGAAACCGCGGACGCCGCCGCCGCGAAGCGCGACACCTTCAGTCCACCGCCGAAGACCGTCGGCAGCGGCTGCAAGCCGAAGGACTCGAGCATGGAATGGAGGGGCGAGGAGGATCGCCGCGCCGGCATGGCCGGCATCCTCCCGTACTTCCGCGCCGGCAAACGCTGCGTCATCGTGCTGTTCATTCCCCAGTGCACGCTCGGCGATCTGCCCGAGGCGAACGGCCACCTGCTCGATGACATGAAGGATGCGGACCGTCCGCATTCCTCCGTGCCCGACCCCAACAACTGCGATTGACGGAACGCAATGCGGGATTGCAATCCCCGCGCACGCGGGGCATGGTTGCCCGAAGCACAAGGGGGATGAGGCATGGAACCATTCGATCGGCGGGCATTCATCGCATCGCTGGGCGGCGCGGCCGCGGTTTCCATGATGAGCCACGAGGCGCGCGCCGATGCGCTGGAGAACGCGCTGCTGGCGCAGACGCAGGCCAGGCCCGCGGCGGCCACATCCCCGGGCGCCACGGCTGCGCCGAAGAAGTATCCCACCGTCGCCGAACTGGCCGCGCAGGTGCCCGACCTGCCGCGCCGCCGCGGCACCGGCGCCATCTTCTTCAACGCGCAGCAGGGCGGCAAGCTGCCGCTGCTGGAGAAGATGCCGCCGAAGCCTACGCTGGTGGATTTCTTCAACCTGCGCTTCCAGCGCACGCGCAACCACGTGATGCAGAGCGCCGCGCTGGCGCTGAAGAACGGCGCCGATGAAGAGGTGGTGCTCGCCTGCCTGCTGCACGACACCGTGCAGGAGCTGATGCGCAGCGACCATGGCTACTGGGGCGCCCAGCTCTACGAGCCATACCTGCCCGAGCGCACCACCTTCGCCATCAAGTACCACCAGGCGCTGCGCTTCTACGCCGACGACAAGGTCGGCTACCAGATGCCGGATTTCTACCACAATGCCTTCGGCATCGATTACGTGCCGGTGCCGCACGTGCAGCGCGACTACGAGATGGTGCGCCGGCACAAGTGGTACGACGCGCCGCGCGCGGTCACCGTCAACGACCTGTATGCCTTCGATGCAAATGCCAAGGTGAGCCTGGATCCGTTCATCGACATCATCGGCCGGCACTTCAGGCAGCCGAAGGAAGGGCTGGGCAACGACAACAGCCCCGTGGCGCACATGTGGCGCACCATCGCCAATCCGGATGCGCCGCTGTGAGCGCGGGCAGGCCATGCGCCACGCGCTGAGATCCCTGCCGCTGCTGCTGGGCTGGGCGCTGCTGGCCCGCGCCGCTGCGCCCGTGGAAGGGCACGACTACGCGCGCATCTCGCCCGCGCAGCCCACCGATGACCCGGCGCACGTCGTGGTCAGCGAGTACTTCTCCTACATGTGCCCGCACTGCGCCGCGTTCGCGCCGACCTTCGCGGCATGGATGAAGAAGCTGCCGCCCGGCGTGCGGGTCGAACGCGTACCCATCTCGCTGGGCCACACCCAGTGGGAGCCCGCGGCGCGCGCCTATCTCGCGCTCGATGCCATCGATGCCGTCGACAAGGTGGACAGCGCGCTGTTCGCCGCCATCCACCAGCAGGGAGTGCCGCTGGTCAGCGAGGCCGCATTCACCAGCTGGATGGGCGCGCACGGCGTCGATGCCAGGGCGTTCTCCGCCGCCTACCACTCGTTCGGCGTCGACTCGCGCGAGCGCGCCGCCGAGGCCGGCGCCAGGGCCAACCAGGTCGGCAGCACCCCGACGCTGGTCATCGACGGCCGCTACCGCGTCGAGATCGGCGATGCCGGTCCCGGCCGCGAGGCTTACTACCGCACGCAGCTCGCCGTGGTCGACCAGTTGATCGCGATGGCCTCGCAGCAGCACGCGCACGCCGGCGCGGCGCGGTGAGGCCCGCGGCCGCGAGGCTCGCCACCTGCTGCGCGGGCCTCATCGCCGCGGGCCTCACCACGACACCGTGGGCCCATCACTCGATCAGCATGGTCGACATCGGCAGCCCCACCTGGGTGAAGGGCACGGTGGTCGAGTTCCGCTTCCGCCAGCCGCATGTGATGTTCACGCTGCAGGTGCAGGGCGCCGACGGCCGGGCAGGGACCATGCAGGTCGAAGGCCCGAACCTCGCGCGCATGGCACGCATGGGCGCCGGCGAGGATTTCCTCAAGGCTGGCGATGTGCTCGAAGTATGCGGCTTCCACCTGAAGCAGCCGTACTACAAGCCGGATTTCATCCACGCGGAGGTGCTGGTGATGCCCGACGGGCGGATGCGGCACTACGGGCCATACGGCAGGCTCGAGAACTGCCTGCGGCCGGGCGACAGCCGGAGAAGTGGGTGAGGTTCCTGCAGCAGGATCCGCTGGCGCTGCCGGCCTGGTGCAACGGCCACCTCTATACTTCCGCGGCGTCGGTGGCGCCGCCGGGGATGGTCGCGGACATCGACCGGCGGCTGGGGAATCCCTGTCGCTGAGGCGGGGCTGTTCTACAATGCGCGCCTCAACGGCGGGCCTGTAGCACAGCGGTTAGTGCAGGGGACTCATAATCCCTTGGTCGAAGGTTCGAATCCTTCCTGGCCCACTAAATAACCTTAATTATCAGTATTTTAACTCGATTCGCCCGATAGGGCGTCGCCAGCCTGTTGCATTTCGTGCAAACTCCGTGCAGTGATTAACTCCGCAGCACACATCTGCACGGAAGGGCCGACATGGCATCAATCCAACGCATCGTTTCGCCGCTGACCGGGGACATTTCCTTTCGTGCGCAGGTGCGAGTAAAGGGACGCTCTTCCGAAAGCGCCACATTTCCGAACCGCAAGGAGGCAAAGGACTGGGCCGCATCCATCGAGTCGCGAATCCGCGAGGGCAAACACTTTCCCCATGCCCGCGCTCGTCGCACCGGCTTCGCGGAAGCGGCGCAGCGATACAAGGACAGCGTACTCGCCGGCATGGACGCCTCCGCCATCAAGCACCGCACGGTCCATCTGGAATTCTGGGCAGAGCAATTCAAGGGTCTGACGCTGGCGGAGATCACGAATGACCGCATTGCCGAGGCGCGCGATGCTCTGGCCGCGTCCACCTACACGCGAGGCAAGGCGCGCGCGGACAAGACCGGCGCAGTGATTCCTCCAAAGGTGTACAAGCGCGGTCCCGCGACAGTCAATCGCTACCTCGCAACGCTGTCGCACCTGTTCAGGTACGCAGTGAAGGAATGGAAGCTGGTGGATCGGAACCCGGTCGCCGACATCAGCAAGAAGAAGGAACCTCGCGGCCGCACCCGGTTCCTGTCAGACGACGAGCGCGCCGCGCTGCTGGATGCCAGCGCGAAGTCGGGCTGGCCTGCGCTGCGTGCTCTGGTGCTACTCGCCCTTACCACGGGCGCGCGCCGCGGCGAGCTGATAAACCTGCGCTGGGCAGACGTGGACCTCAAAGTCGGGCGCGCACTGGTGCGCGAGTCGAAGAACGACGAGCAGCGAACGCTGCCTCTTGCCGGCAAGGCGCTGGAATCCCTGCGCGAGTTGAAGTTGCAACGGTCGGCCCGCAGCGAGTTTGTGTTCGCGCAGCCCTCTGGTCTGCCCGGTCCTTACGAGCACTTCGATATGCACTGGCAGGCCGCACTGGCAGCGGCTGGCATCGAGGACTTCCATTTCCATGACCTGCGGCATTCCACCGCGTCCATGCTCGCGGCGCAGGGCGCGTCGCTGCTGGAGATTGCGGACGTGCTCGGTCACAAGACCTTGGCGATGGTGAAGCGATACAGCCATCTTGTCGTCGAGCACAAGGCCACCGTCATTGAGAAGCTGGTGGCGGCGAAGGGGCTGTAATGGCTGGGAATCGACCCGAGTTCAGCAGGAACCGGCGCCAGCGATTGAAAAGCTGGGGCTTGTCTGATGCCGCCATCCGCGACCTTGAAGCCGCGCTGCCGCACGTCGCAGTTAGTCTGAATCAGTCGCCGCCAATGAACGCCGTCCGCGAGCGTATCGAGCACGTGAATAAGCCATTGGCCGCAGCAGTCAGGGCGCTACGGCTGCTGCAGGATGCGGCATTGTCTGTACCGATCAAAAGCGATGCATTTCAGGCTTTCAACTTGCTGTCACGCGAACGCGACGACCGTCACTTGGTAGACCGTCTGCACGAGATTGCCGACAGGTTCGCCGCCGTCGAGAAGCGGGTAATGCAACGTCAGATCATCAAGGTTGATGAAAGCGCCGGACCAAACGAGTTCGGTTATAAGGTTCGCATCGTTCGCGCGCAGCACCGGAATCGCGTGAACATTAGGCCCATCGAGATGATCGCCGCCGCGCTGGAGAAGCACGGGATCGCGGTCACTCGTACCAGCCAGAACAAGAATAAGACGCACAGCACGTTTGAAAACATCGTAGCGCTGTGCTTCGATATGTACGGCATCACGGCCAATCCCGCTTCCGCGATCCGCGCATTCCTGGCGCGCTCGCCCAAGGGAAAACGTTCTCGCGGCCGGCCTCGAAAAGCCCAATGAAAAATGGCGAGCAGGTGGGGGTCCGGGCACTAATTCCGTCGCCATATATATAGTGTAAGGCTGTGCCCCATCGAGTCCGATGGAGTACGCACATGCCCACCGCCACACCCGAGTTGCCGCCTGTCGGGGAGCTGTTCGAGATTGCGGGTCTCGTCGCGCGCCACCCGGCGCTGCTGAGCCGCCATCGCATCCAGTGGGCGCTACGCCACCGCCGCAGTAACGGCCTTGCTGCGGCCGGCGCCGTCTACGAGAGCACCGTGGGAGTGCTATTGATCCACGAGCCTGCGTTCCTACGCTGGTTCCTTGGCCTTGCTGGCCGCCGCAAACCGCGCGCGCTACGCAAGAGGACTGCGTAAACCCAAAAAAACGCCCCACGGCCCGAGCAGGGATTCCGTGAGGCGTGGGACCACGACATGCAAAACCTTACCAGAATTCCGCGCGTCCGGCCGACGCTAACGCTGCGCACACCTACTCCCGCACCTCCGCCGGCTACTCCGACACCCGTTGCGGAGCCCATCGACCTTGAAGCGTTCTTTTTCGTGTGGTCGCCAACCCGCGCCAGACCGCGTAAGCAGCACGCGACGCGCGAGGCTGCACTCGCTGAGGCAGACCGGCTCTCGACGCTTGGCACTGGATTGGAATTCCACGTGTACCACGCTGTGCGCATCGCGACGAGGGGCGGCCCACTGTGAGCGACCTGGCCGACCACGCGATCCGCCTCGCCGAGGAAGTCGGCCGTCCCGTGTTCCCGGTGCGCGTCGAGCCTGACCCCTCAATGCCTGGCAGGACCGTGAAAAAGCCACTGGTAAAAAGCTGGCAGAACGGCGGCAGCGGCTCCAATCCCGAATTCATCGAGCGCCTATTCAACGACGCACGCACTGCGACGCACGCAGGCATCGTCACAGGCGGCGGACTGCTCGTCATCGACCTAGACGGACCACCTGGCACCGCGTGGTGGCGGGAGCACGCGGACATCCTTCCGGCCACACGCCTCCAGCGCACGCAACGCGACGGCGGGTTGCATTTGTACTATGCGGTTGCGCGCGACTGCGGCCTGCGCAATTCCGCGAGCAAGATTGCCGACGGTGTGGACATTCGCTGTGACGGGGGATTCGTCGTGGACTGGTCGCTGCAGTTCCCACCGGAGGTGACGGATATCACCGAAGCGCCGGCCGAGCTGGTAGAGCTGCTGCGCCATGCGGGCGCTGCTAAACCGGCAGCACATACAGCGATCACCAGCAGCACGGCCATCGGCGAGGGCAAGCGCAACGATTACTTGAGCCGCGAAGCGTACCGATTTCGCAAGCAGGGGTTACCGCCCGACGACATGTTGCCGGCGCTGCAGGCGTTGAACATCGCACGGTGCAATCCGCCGCTCGATGATGCAGAGATCCGGAGCATTGCAGAGGGTAAGCGCGCAGTTGCGCCGCAAGAACCTGCGGCGATGCCGGCTCACGCATTGGAGTGGTACTCCACGCTCAACACGATTGCGATGCCGGTGCAGCTGGTCAGCAAGTTACTGGTCGCCGGCACGCTGATCGTCGTCTACGGCGAATCAAATTCCGGAAAGACCTTCCTGGTGCTCGATCTGGCGCTTGCTATTGCGGCAGGCCGACCATGGCGCGGGCTTCGCACCCGCGGCGGGCTGGTGATCTATGTCGCAGGCGAAGGGGCTGCTTCGGTACGCATCCGCGTGCTGGCTTACCGGCTCAGGAATCCACAGCCGAGCGAGTTGCCGTTCGCAATTCTGCCCGTCGCCGTCAACTTTCTGGATTCAGCGTCTATCGACGCCGCGATAGCGCTCATTCGTGATGCTGAAACAACCTGCGGCCAAAAGGCCGCGCTCATCGTGGTCGATACCTTCGCGCGTTCGCTGCCAGGTGGCGACGAGAACAGCGCCCAGGACGTCGGTGCAGGTGTCGCAGCAGCCGACCGCATCCGCACCGACACAGGCACCGCGGTGCTGTTCGTACACCACGCCGGCAAAGACCCTGCGAAAGGCGCGCGCGGCAGTTCAGCTCTGCGGGCCGCGGTGGATACGGAGATCCTGGTTGAGGGATTGGAAGGTCAGCGTGTGGCGTCCATCGTAAAACAGCGCGACCTAGAAGTCGGTGCGCGTTTTGCGTTCCACCTGAAACCGCTGGAAGTTGGCACCGATCCGGACGACGGCACGCCTGTCACCAGCTGCACCGTTGAACACGTGGACGACATCCCGGCAGCGACGTCGGCCATGCGGGAATTTCGAGGCAAGGCACAACGCCAGTTCCTGGCGGCCCTGCGTGCCAGGGCCGAGACTGCACCGGAACGTATCTGGTCGCTCGCCGAACTTCGAGCCGTCGCCCGCGAATTGGGCCAGGCAAAGAACACGGCCCGCTCCGTGGTGGACGCGATTACCGCGTCTGAATACATGAGGCCGACCATCGGCGGGTACTTCTTCACAGACGGACAGCCGGGGACGAAAGGACGAAATGGGACGAAATGACCCTTTTCGTTCCGGTACGAGGGGACGAACGAGGCCATTTCTCTATAGGAAATGGCTTTCGTCCCGTACTTCGACCCATACCCTTTCCCACCTGCGGAACATTGCTGCTCCGACTCGCTTGTGCAGATGCGTATTGGATGGACACGCACGAAAACCCGCTCGCGTCGCCCGAGAGACTCGACGCGCTGGAAACCTCCGCGGCGTGTGTGATGCTTGCTGCGCACTTACTTCGTGCCGCGCGCCCGTGGTATGGTTCTAAGGGATTCGCAATCCCGTGGTGCATCGCATGAAACCCGGTATTTGTCGGTGAATACTCCACGGCACTCCAAAGTCAGTGCAGATTCAGTGCAGCACACCCCATCGTCCACCGATTCACTCACGGCGCGGCAAGAGGCATTCGCGCAGGCCGTCGGTGCACAAGGCCTCCCGCTTGCGGATGCCTACGAGGTTGCCTACAGCACGCTGTCTGCCAGCCGCGCCACGATTCGCACGAACGCCCACAAGCTGGCGCGTAACCTCCGGGTGGCTCGCCGTATCCAAGAGCTGCGGGATGCCACTGCGGGCCGCTCCGTGCGTTCTACGGCGGCCCTGATCGCGGAGCTTGAGGAAGCTGTTTCCGCCGATCCCGCCGAGCTGGTCCGCATCGAGGTCGGCTGCTGCCCGGAGTGCTGGTCCGATGGCGACCACGGGCGTGATGCGAACCCGGACTGTGGCAAGTGCTTCGGACAAGGCGCCGCGCGCGTCCACTATGCCAGCACCGACGCGGCCTCGCCCGGCGCCCGGCGCCTGGTCCGCGGCATCGAGACCTGGCCCGATGGCTCGCTGAAGCGATTGCACCTGCACGATCAAACCGCCTTGCGCATCGAACTGCACCGCCTGCGCGGTCTGCACGTCGAGCGCAGCGTGAACCTCAACGTGAACACCAGCACGCGCGACCTTGTGCACATGACCGCCGAACAGCGGCTCGACTTCCTGGAGTCGCTACGTCCGACTGCGGCAGGCACCACGCAGTCTGCGGGTCGATTGCCGGTCACGGTGGACAGTGAGGCATCACCGTCATGAGCGCAGCGGCCGAAGCGCTCGACCTGGACGCCATCGCCGCCGCCACCTACGCGGCCATGACCGCCAAGCCGGCGTCCGTGCTGCTGGCTGATGCACTACTTGCCACCGATACCCGCGAAGCCCGTGCGGCACTACTCCGCGAAGCCGGCGCCACCACTGCAGCCGATGCGCTGGCGTATCTGGCCGAACCCGAGGCCACCCGCGAGCGCGACCGGGGCCTTGACTGGATGCGTGCCGATCCGCGCCGCATCGCCGCCCTGCGGCACTACTACGCCGGCCACCATGCAGACTTCATCTGTGGATTCGCATTGACCACCGATCCGCGCCGCGTGGCGAAGGGCCAGCCCGCGCAGGTGCGCTTTGACTTGTGGCCCCGGCAACGTGAGCTGGTGGAATGGATGCTGGACCGCTGGCGCCGTGGCGAGCGTGGCGTCGTGGTGAAGTGCCGCGACGCCGGTGCGTCCTATGTCAGTGCGGCCCTGTTGGTGACACTGTGCGTGTTCGAGCGCAGCTTCGCGGCCGGCATCGCGAGCAGCACGGAAGCCAAGCTCGACCTGTCCGGCTCACCTGATACGCTCTTTGCGAAGATCCGCGAATTCGCCCGCGTGCTGCCGCCGGAGTTCAATGGCGGATATTCGAGGGATCGCACTGACAACTACCTGCGCATCAGCTTCCCCGAGACCGGTAGCAGCATTACCGGCGAGGCGGGCGATCAGGCTGGCCGTGGTGCGCGCAAGTCGGTGTACGTCGTGGATGAGTCCGCATTCTTCGAGCACCCGCGCGTGATCGACGCATCCCTGGCGGCGACCACGGACTGCCGTATCGACATCTCGACGCCGAACGGCATCGGGAATTCCTTCTATGATGCCGCGCACAATCCGGCGATCCCGCGCTTTGACCTGGGCTGGCGGGACGATCCGCGCAAGGACGATGCGTGGTATCGGCGGCAAGTCGAAACGCTCGACCCCGTGGTGCTGGCGCAGGAAGTAAACGCCGACTTTGCCGCCTCGCGCGAGGGCGTGGTCATCCCGTCCGCATGGGCACAGGCATCCATTGGCCTTGCAGAGAAACTCGGCATCGAGCGTGCTGGCGCAAGGTATGCAGCGCTCGACCTGGGCGATCAGGGGGATCGGTCTGCGCTCGCGGTACGCCACGGCATCGAGGTGCTGCACGTTGGGAGCTGGTCCGGTGCCGGCAGTGATCTGTTGCGCAGCGTGGGCAAGGCGTTCGCGCTCTGCGACGAATGGGAAGTCACCCAGCTCGCCTATGACGCGGATGGGCTGGGCTCTGCGGCCCGTGGGGATGCGCGAGTGCTGAACGATGCGCGCGAGGATCGCGGGCAGACGCCGATCCGCATTGAGGAATACCGCGGATCGTCAAGCCCGATCAGGGCGAGTAGCAAGGTTCCGCGCACCGGCCGCACGTGGGCGGACCTTGTAGCGAACCGCAAGGCGCAGGCATTTTATTCGTTGCGGCTACGCTTTCAGGAAGCGGCGAAGGCTGCGCGTGGCGAGCCGTTCGACGCGGCGGACCTCATCAGCATCAGCCCCACGATCCCGGAGCTGCCGCGCCTGCTGGCGGAATTGTCGCAACCGACGATGCGCGAGAACGCGGCCGGGCGCCTGCTGATCGACAAGCTGGGCGACGGCGAGCGCAGCCCGAACCTTGCGGACGCGCTGTGCATGGTCATGGCGCCCAGGAACTTGGGATGGTCCAACATCAGCCAAGCCGCGCTGGACGCTATCTGAGATGGCCGCCGTATATCAGCGACGTGTCCTGCGCCGGCGGCTGGTACGGCTTGCAGACTTCGATATCTCCCCGCGCGGCCCACCTCCCGACCAGACGCTCAAGTGCGGCGGATACAGCGGCGCCATCCCATTCCGGCAGCGAGCTGCGCGGCACCGAGAGAGGACTGCGACCGCCGACCCAACTTGCATCATCGGCAGCCACCGGCAAGTCCGGGTTATCCGCCAGGAGCCGCAGCATGTCGTAGGGGCCGGCGTCCCGGGCCCGAAGCCCGTCGCGGAACAGGACGCGCGAGCCTGGCATCGGCGTTGCGAGCGAGGACCACACGCGCTGTTCTTCTCGATAGACCAGCTGCAGGCTGCCCGGCGTGCGTCGCACCAGCGGCAGGGTGCGTGTGGAGGCCAGCAGTTTCTCGATGGCGTCAGCGAATTCAAGCGCCACCGGGCTGAATGCTTTACCCGCACTGCCGGGACCAGCGCCGTGGTCAAGGATCACGATGGCGACGTTCCGCGCCCGCACCCAATCGCGCATGTTGCCATTGGCGTCCAAGATCGGGCGGAAACCCTGCACCGCCCATGTGCGCCGCGTGGTGCCAAGGGTTCCGAATTCAGCCGAAGTCTGCGAAGGGTGAAAGCCGTTTTCCAGCAGCTTCGAGGCTATCGGATCGGGCGCGGTGTGGTCGGTGAGACTGCTCATAGGAATCCTTTGAGGTTAATGGTTACCACGTGCGGCCTGCGACGTGCGGCGCGTAGATCAGCGCAGTGCTTGCAGCCGCGGTGGGCGGTATATCGCTTGCGGCGGCCGCAGTTTCGGCAAGGTCGTCCAACGAACGTTTTCCCATTAATAGACGGCATCTATGGATATTAGCCGGATATTATGATGCAATCTATCGGCGCGCCACCCTGCAGGTGCGGTCGGTGTGTGGCAGTACCGACGGCTCGCCGCCGCGGCATCGGGTTTCAACTTCCGGTGTCGCGGCGGTCGCCCACCTACTGGAATGAGGGACTGAATCATGAGCACGGAGACTGTTTCGATTGGTTGCCGGCTCCCGGCGGGCATTGAGCTGGAGATCGGTTACACCGTCAGCGCGCAGGGTGGGGGCGGCGTGCCGTTCGCTCGCGTTCAACGCCTGGCGAACTACCACTCGGTCACGCTGAAGGGGACCAATCAGTCCATGAGGGTGCGCGATCCCGAAAGCGGCCGGATTCTCACGACTCTTCCGTCGCGGCGCGATCCAGCTCCGTACCTCAACCACGGTGTCCCGAAAGATTTCTGGACGCAGTGGGTCGCCGAGCATCCCGACTCGTGGCTCATCAAGTCCGGCCAGTTGTTCGTGGTGCCGCAGCCCGACAAGGCAACGGTGACGGCCGCGAGCCTGGACGCCAAGGCGACCAGCGCGGAGATTCTGCAGCCGGTGGACCCGACCGTCCCGTTCAAGGTCGAGGATGTGGAAATCACCAAGCGCGATGACGCGGAGGTGGCGGCATGAAAATGTCACTCGATGCCGTGGAGCTGGAAGAACTGGAGTCTCTCTCCGACGAAGAGCTGGTTTCGACCATCCGCGCTGCGCTCGCCTCGTTTCGTGCTGCGCGGCCTGCCGAGGATGAGCCGGTGCGCGGCGATCCTTCCACTGCCGCCCACGGCGGCAAATCCGTCTCGACGCTTGCAGCGGCCGATGCCGCGGCAATGCGCCTGAAGGCGAACCGCTACGCCACAGACGGGGCGCGCGCCCGCTCGATGGAGAAAATCATCAAGGGCTACAACAGGCTGTAAGTGATGGGGCGTCTCTCACAAGACGGCGTGCTGTTCGATTGCTCGATGGCGGCAGCCGCCCGCGCGAGTAGTGGCATGGCGTTTGATGGCAGCAACCCCGCGCTGCGTGCAGCGATGGCGCGGGATTCTCTTGTCCGCGAGTATCAGCGTCTGCGCACGGCACCGACGTTCGACGTGGATGTCGACATCGACGTGCTGCGGCTGATTCCGCGTGGCATCGGTCGGCTGTGAGAATCTGGCTCGTTACCGCTAGTCGAGCAGCGACTAGTCTTAATGGTGGCGCACCGGCGGTGGCAGGCGTCGCCCTTTTATCCCGATGGTTCGCGGCGCGACGCGGCCCACACGCGTGCGCCTCTGCGTGACGTGCAATGTTAGGAGTCATTCAGCCTTGCGAAGCAATCGTGTAATCACGCCATCATTCGCAAGCCGATTCTTGAGCTTGTCTCGAAGCTCAGCATGAGTGATGGTTGGATTGTAATCTGTAATTTTCGAAAATTGTTTTCCCACTTGTTCAACCAGTTTGTCGATCGGATCACCGTCGCGAAGTGCTTCGAGTGTCGCCTGTGCATCTGCTGCGCTGTGGTTGTCTAGGGAAATGCCGCGCTGAGAGGCGCTTTCAACTAGGCTGTCGGCGATCCATAGTGGAGCGAAGTCACTGGATGTTGGGTCTAGGTATTGGTCTATGAGGGCAGGCAATGCTTTGTCGCCGGCTTCGTCGCTCCAGTCTGGAGAGGCAACGCGGGAATAGAGGTTTCCCGTTAACCAACCGAGCTTGCTTTGAAACTCGGGCGCGAGCCGTCCTTTACGCGCGGCTTTAATGACGTCGATGTGGTCGTTCCGTAATGCAACTGTCACGCGAAGGAACACTACACATGGCACGCCAATGCCAATGGATTCGTCTGGGTGTAGATAAAACAGGCCCAACGATTGCTCGTTCTGATTCAGAAGCCGCTCTAATAACTCTCGAACTGCCGCTTTGCTGCCGGATCGAAGCAGACCCGGCACCACCTGGCCGCCTGTGGACGCAAATATTCTCGGAGCGACATCTAGCATGGAGCGAACCGATGCGATGCTTATGTATCCCGCCTTTGGCTGAGGACGTCCAACCAAATCGCAAGATTGAGTCGTAACGCAGAATCCAAGATATTTGTCCCCACAGAAGTGGGGATGAACCTGATTCAGAACTTGGGCTAGTGCCGGTGTGGGCAGGAGCAGATCGCCTTGCTCTACGTCCGAATCTGCCTCAAATTTTTGGTATGTCCAGTGCATGCACGCCGGACAAAGCGTATCGGCCCTTACTTTGCGGTGTTCGCTGGTGACGTTGAAGAAACGCTGGACGCCACTACGCGCAGCGAAACTTGTCCGCTGGTCTTAGAGGACCTGACCGTCCGCTGCTGGCCCGGGTTCACGTCTGTATTTGCAGCAGCTATTGTGGAGAGAGGGTGCCCAGACTCGAACTTTCCCTGTGTGGCATCTGCTGAATGGGTAGTGGAGTCTGAGGTTACATCGCTTCCGTAAGTCATTTTGAACATCCTATGCGTTTGCAGCAATGGGCGGAGCGGCCGGCGGATTCAATAACGCAAGCAGTGTTTGTGAGGTAGTCAGTATTTCGTCAACGCGGTCCAACCATTCACAAATGGCAGCCGGCGTCGTAGCGTTCTTGTGGAAATTGAAAGTGATGTGTCCCGTGCCATCAATATCGTCTCGCAACTCCAGATTGAGGGCGCCGCCGTTCCACTCCAAAGTCCTTCGCATCAATTTTGCCTGAATGCGGTATGCAGCATCCGCGAGCAAATCATCCAAGCTGCTTTCCGATGCCTCCGCAATGGGCTCTGGCACGGTGTCGAGCATATAGCGAATATTTACCCCAACGGCCGTGAACGGCGTCTCAGGGAGGCTTCTGACAGCGCGCTGCATTGACTCGACGGCATACCTCATCACGGGAGTTGTTGGTGGGTCCTCAACGGTGATGACGAGTTGCCTGGAAGAAGGAGCGGCCAAGACACCGCCATGTCTAACCTGCACCGTGAACGGCAGATCTATGGCGATCTGAACATCAATAGGTGTTCCCACTTCTAGGGCAAAAATCCGCTTTGCCACACCCTCCGGCGTAAGAATGGCCGGATTCCAAGACCCTACGACCACGATGTTCCAGTTCTGGGGCGTCGCTGCCATTACGAACGGCGCTCTAGGGGCACGTACAGGGCCTTTGTGGTCATGAACGGAGCAGGCGCCAAACTGGCTATGCCTGATGTGGCGCGAATCATCCACTGCGGAGGGTCACCAGCGCAAGTGATGGCCTGACTATGGACGTGGAAGTGAGGTCCGTGCAAATTCCGTGCAGTGACTAACTCCGTCTCCCTCTTTTTTACTCGCCAAGACAATTGGGCTTCATGTTCGAATTGCCCTAGAATCAGGTAGTTAGGAAATTGGCGTGGAGTCGTTCGGAGTGCCTTGGAGTAGGGTGCACGACTCATAATCCCTTGGTCCTTGGTTCGAATCCAAGCAGGCCCATAAAAATCAACGTACTAGACCCACCCGGATTTCCGGATCTTATCGGTGATACGCGGGTGATACAGTCACGCGCTCACCTAAATCTGGCGCGAATTCCCTCAGTTATCCGATCCACCGCAGCCTTAGCCGCCTGCAATTCTTGATCGGCGGCATCAAACGCCTGAAGACTCGTCGGAGTTAGGCCGAAGCTTCCCGGCGTCAACCATTGCTGAAAAACCACGGAATGCGCTTCTCGGATTCGGTCCATGGCTTCCTCCCATCGAAGAACCGCGCGGTATTTCTCATTGCGCCCGCGCAGGTATTCGATCTCTTGCTTCGTCGCATCGGCATCGACGGGTTGATAAGCGCGGGGTAACTCGTTGGACCGCCCGTTCTCATGCAACTCTATAAGCCGCTCGCTCGCCTCGATTCTTTCGCGCAGGTGTTCCGAGTAGGTCAATCTCGGATCTAGAGCTCGGTACACGGATGCCGGCGGAATTCCTTGACCCGCACACCACATTCGCATCGTGCGTTCGTCGACGCCAAGCAGCCGTGCCGCCCCGCGTTGGCTAAGTTCGGCGCGCGCTAAGAGCGCTCTGAGCATGTCCGCTGAGGGGGATTCTTCGGAAGACGGTGTGTCCGCCTGACGCGGCGGCTTGCGCTGATCATTCACTTGTATACCTCGCAAATTTACGGGTCGAAGCCTCACCTCATCGGCGGGCATGGGAATCATAGTCCCGATCTGTGTTGGATTCCATCCGGGTGGGTGCAACCATAGCAATCACTCACCGCCGAGCCGTCTAAGCCTGAGGCAGCCAGCGTCTAAGTACTTGTGCGGGTTTCCAAAAAGACGCGGTTGAGTTGGCGGGGGAGGGGCAGATTGCAGCACAATGCCGTATGGGACTAGCTCCTCGCTCCCCAAGAGCTGGGAGCCTAGCTGTTAATTCTCCTATTGAGACGCCCCCAATTGGAACCTAAATGAAATTCGCTTATGGAGCCGGGGCGGTAATCGTTCTGACCACAGTCGTTTTCTTTGCGGTACATGAGCGGCTCGAAAAAAACTCAGACAGCATCGCTCCCGCTAGTTCAGGGATGGCCGGCAAGCTAGCGGGAAGCGCGGCAGTTTCTCAGTCACCCGACTACCCAACTCCGGTACAGAAACAGTCGGGGAGTGCACAAAAATCTGGTGAGCGCGTTACTACTCTTCCACTTGAAGAGTTGCTGGCCAGGAATCATCTTTCTGACGCATTCAAGGAAAGGATTAGAAGGAACGTCGCAGCTATTCAACGTGGCGAGCCAGTTGCGGAACCTGGGTCGGTGCCTGGGTTGGATAAGCGAATCGACGCCCTGAAATCCCACTTCAAGTCGCTTGATGATGTGGTAAAGACTGGTTTGACCCGTCCTCCGTCGGATGTTTCGAAAACGTCGCTTGCACAGGGGGCTCTCATTGGAGCCCATGTGGACGGAACGCATCTGCCTGCCGGTTGGACGGGGCTAGGTCGCGTATTCAGAGACCCTGTGCTTGGACCAGTAATACTCACTGAAGCTGATTTGAATGCCGACAATCGTGCGCAATCCCTTATGCCAACCGAGGCTATCAATATCCAGATTCGCGGCAATCCTGGTGAGCTTGCCATGCTGAGCGACCCTAGATCCGGACTCTCCATGACCAAGCTGACATGGGTTGATAAGGGTGCGGGTGTGTCCTACGAAATGCTTGCGCAAGGAATTGATGAAGCTACTAAGCAGGCCCTTGGCCGCATTGCTGAGTCGATAGAGCCTTGACCAGAAATGCGTCACATGGGCGAACCGGAAGTTTTATATGTCGACTAGCCGCCTATACTGGAATCGGAATACTGACCTTGGTTGTCCTGCAGACAGCCACATCTAAATTTGAGCGTGCTTTCTCAGACGCAGATGCCCCAGTTCCGCATACAGGTGATGGCGGAAAGTCTGCTTCCAGGTCGGACTCAATCGGTAGATTGCCAGGCAAGAATGTCAAGGCAGATCAACAACCAGAAGAAGCTCCAGCACCCATATCCATCGTGCGATATCCCGACGTTTGGGCGTGGCTAGATCTTTTTTTTGATCACTTCCTGCAGCACGTGCCGATCCAGCGTCAGATCGGCTACCAGGCGCTTTAGTCGGGCATTTTCGTCCCGCAACTGCCGCAGCTCCCGGACCTCCAGCAGCCCCATATTGGCGTACCGCTTCTTCCAGACGTAGTACGTGGCCTCGCTGATCCCCATCTGTCGGCACACGTCCGCAATCGGCTGACCGGCATCCCCCTGCTTGAGGGCAAACAGGATCTGCTGCTCGGTGAACTTGGACTTCTTCATCGCTTCCTCTCCTTGCCGAACAAGGACGCCGGAAGCACCTTACTCCAGTTCTAAACAGGTACGAAAAATCAGGGTGACGTCACTTGGTTCGAATCCAAGCAGGCCCACAACCAGTCCAGGGATCAGTCGAGCAAGCCCTCCAGCTTGTCAAAGCTCCCCGTCCACCCCATCGTCATTCCGCCACGCTGCTTGACGAACTCGGCCATATCCGCCGCCGTCGCATCCTGCGGCTCCCAGCGCACCGTCACGCGCGTGCGCTCCGGCCCTTCGGCCGTCAGCTCAACGGTGGTCAGCATCGTCTGGGGCCAAGCCTTGAAGAACGGCGGACGCGTCACCTGCTCCTTCTCGTCGCAGAACTGCTGCGTGTACACGATGCGCCCCGGCTTTTCGAGCGCGATGTAGCGGACCAGCCCGTACACGTTCGTGCCATCGGGAAGCGTCATCGCGTAGAAAGAAGTGCCGCCCACACGCGGCTCGGCGCGCGCGAAGCGCATGGTGGAACCCGTCGGCGGCAACCACTGCGCCATGTGCTCCGGATCGGTCCACATCTCGTACATCTGTTCGATGCCCGCATCGAACGAGCGCGTGATGAAGAACTGCTCCTTGTTCGCGCCGTGCTTGCCGAGATATTCGGCAAGGCGATCCCAGGTGGAGTCGCCGCCGGCCTTTCGGATGAAACCGCGCGTCTGCTCGGCGATCTCGGGGGTGGCGAAGGTCATGCTCATGTCCAGCTGCGTGCGGCCGTTGCGCTCGGTGAACAGCGCGTGCACGCGGAACAGCGGCGGGCGGTCCTTGTGGCCGCCGTGGTCGTAGACCATGCGCTGGCCGGGCACCACTTCCAGGTACTGCGTGGTGTTCTCGTAATCGGTGCCGTCGGGTCCGTGCATGGTGTAGTGCCAGTGGCCGCCGGTGCGCAGGTCGTGGCTGTGGGTGGTGATGGTGAAGCCGCGCGGGCCCCACCACTGCGCCACTTCCTCCGGAATGGTCCACGCCTCCCACACGGACTGCAGCGGTGCGTCGTACACGCGGGTGAGGGAGATGACGGCGGAGTTATTTCTTGCGGCCATGACGGGTTCCTTGGGATTTTGATTTCAGGTAGGCGCCGAGCCGGTCGAGCTGGTCTTCCCAGGCGATGCGGTGCTGCTCCATCCAGTCCACCGCATCGCGCAGCGGCTCGCCGTTGAGCCGGCAGGGACGCCACTGCGCATTGCGGCCCTTGCTGACGAGCCCGGCCTTCTCAAGCACCTTCAGGTGCTTGGTGACCGCGGGCAGGGTCATGTTGCGGAGGAACGGGCCCGCCAGCTCCGAGACGTTCATCTCGCCTTCCGAGAGGCGTGCGAGCAGCGCCCGCCGGGTGGGGTCGGCGAGAGCGGCGAAGGTGAGGCTGAGCTGGTCGGGCACGTGATTTACATCATGGTTAATTAACCTACAGGTAAATTATAGGAAACCTCGCACTACCTGTCCAGAGTTTCGAAATTGCACGTCTCCAGGTGCCTATCCGTCCGGATGAACCACAAATGCCGGGTAGTGCCGCACCTCCTCGCTGTGGCACTATGGAGTCGCATCGGAGGCAAGCTCATGTCCACAGAAAAAGACGAAATCGCACGCCTCGTAGAGGCTCAGCCCGCGGATAGTTCGCGCGAAGAGATCGTGCGTGAGCTCGCCTTTCACGTCATGGTGGAAAGAGGTCTTGCGGATTCCGACGCGCAGCGCGTCCTTTCCAACCCTGACATGGCGCACCGCATCCGGAAATGGCAGAGCTAGTCTGGACCCAGGAAGCGGAGCGCTGGCTGTTTGACATTTTCGAGTACATTGCGAGCGACAATCCAGTCGCGGCAATGGAAGCTGTTCAGGTACAAGAGCCATGCACATCTTCAAAAACAAATTCGCGACCTTGGTAACTGGCATCGTCGGCCTGGTCTTGGCCACCGCCGCCAACGCCACCTGGGTCGCCACCTGGACCGCGCCGCCCCACGCGCCGCTGGGCACCACCGGCAACTTCGCCGCCGCCTCCTACGACAACGTCACCATCACGCAGATCCTGCGCGTCAGCGAGGGCGGCGAGCAGCTGCGCATCCGCCTCTCCAACCGCTACGGCCCCGGCCCGCTGACCATCGGCGCCGCGCGCGTGGTGCGCATCGACGATGCGGGCAAGGAGATCGACGGCTCCGCGCGCACGCTGACCTTCGGCGGCGACACGGTCGCGGTGATCCCGCGCGGCTCGCCCTTCGTCAGCGACGCGGTGAGGCTCGCCGTTCCCAGTCTTTCGCGCCTGAAGGTGGAGCTGTACCTGCCCAAGCCTACCGGCCCCTGCACCTGCCATCTCACCGGTGACGACGAGCTCGATGTCTCGCCGCCGGGCAATTTCGTCGGCAAGCCGTTCACGCCGGTGTCGAAGGCGCAGTTCCGCGCCTTCCTGAGCGTGGTCGAGGTGGATTCGCCCCAGGCGCTGGGCACCATCGTCGCGTACGGGGATTCGATCACCGATGGTGTGGGCGCCACGGCCGGTGCCAACCACCGCTGGCCGGACATCCTCGCCGACCGCCTGCAGAAGGCCGGCAAGCACTGGGCGGTGGCGAACGTCGCGATCAGCGGCAACCGCGTGCTGAGCCCGGGCATGGGCGAGGCGGCGCTGGCGCGCTTCGACGAGGATGTGCTCAGCCTGCCCAACGTGAAGTACATGATCGTCTTCGAGGGCGTGAACGACATCGGCAACCGCTTCGGCAACAGCGGCGGCGGACCGGCGCTGCCGGGGCTGGACCAGCCCGAGATCACCGTGGAGCAGATGATCGCCGGCTACAAGCAGCTGATCGCGCGCGCGCACGAGAAGGGCATCAAGGTAATCGGCTCGCCGATCGGCCCCTACAAGGGCGCGAGCTACTGGTCGGAGGCCGGCGAGGCCGCGCGCGACAAGATCAACGACTGGATCCTGCACGGCGGGGCCTTCGATGCCACGGTGCGCATCGACGCGGCGTTCGCCGATCCGGCCGATCCGCAGAAGATGCGCGAGGGCTACCATTTCGGCGACCACCTGCACGGCAACGATGCGGGGCTGAAGGCGGTGGGGGATTCGATCGATCTGGGGCTGTTCGGGCGATAAGCGCCTGCCGATGGGTGGTGTTCTATCGCAGTTAAATGAATTCCGGGTCAACCGCATGCAGGATCGGCCGTTGCCACGCCCACCAACAACAGGCCACGACCCCGTCCGCGCGCATGAACGACCGCGATTCGAACCCCCCGCCGGGGGCGTCCGACACGACTGGCTGCCATATCGCCGCTCCGCTTCCCGCGAATGAAGGCCAGCGCCTGCAGGCACTGCAGGCGTACGGCATCCTCGACTCGGCTTCCGAACAATCCTTCGACGACCTGGCGCGCCTGGCGGCACTGTGCTGCCAGGCGCCGATCGCGCTGCTGTCGCTGGTGGACCGCGAGCGGCAGTGGTTCAAGGCGCACATCGGCATCGACTCCACGGGCACGCACCGCGACCTGTCCTTCTGCGCGCATGCCATCCTGCAGCCCGAGCAGGTGATGGAGGTCGCCGATGCGCGCCGCGACGCGCGTTTCGCGGGCAATGCGCTGGTGACCGGCGAGCCGCATATCGTGTTCTATGCCGGCGCGCCGCTGCGCACGCCGACGGGCGAGGCGCTGGGCACGCTGTGCGTGGTGGATCACCGCCCGCGCGAGCTCACCGGCCTGCAGCGCCGGATGCTGGCGGGGCTCGCGGCGCAGGCGATGACGCAGCTCGAGCTGCGCCGTACGGTGATGACGCTGGAGGCGGCGCTGGATTCACAGGCGCGCTACGTGGAGCAGCTCGAGCGCGCGCACCGCGAGCTCGAGCAGGAGTGCGCCACCGACGACCTCACCGGTCTGGGCAACCGCCGCGCATTCCAGGAACGCCTGGACACCGAGTTGGCCAGGGGCGAGGTCAACGGCGGCGTGGTGGCGCTGGTGCTGCTGGATGTGGATTTCTTCAAGCGCTACAACGACAGCTTCGGCCACCCGGCGGGCGACGAGGTGCTGCGGGTGCTGGCCACGCTGATCCGCCAGGCCTGCCGCGGCTGCGACTTCGCCGCGCGCGTGGGCGGGGAGGAGTTCGCGCTGATCCTGCCGGGCATGACGCGCGAGGGCGCGCAGGTGATCGCCGAGCGGCTGCGCCGCAGCGTGCAGCGCGCGGTATGGCCGCACCGCCAGGTCACCATCAGCGCCGGCGTGGCGCTGGCGGAGCCGGTGGGCGACAGCAGCGGGCGGCTCGCCGAGCGCGCCGATGTGGCGCTGTACCGCGCCAAGCGCGACGGCCGCAATCGCGTGACCATGGCCGAACCGGAAGCGCGCGACTGACCGCAGCTCCGCTGCTCGGACTTCCGCCTCGGTCAAGTGCCGGTCGGGGTTTCGGTGCCACGATGGCTGCATAATCCCTAAAGAGGGGGTGCGCAATGCGGCCAATCATGTCCACCGTGGCAATTCTCGGGCTGTGCCTGGCCTTGCCCGTCCGCGCCGACACGGCGCTCGACCGTTTCGCGCGCGATGTGGAGCGCACCGAGAGCGTGCGCGCGGTCAAGGACCTGCAGGCCACCTATGCCCAGTACGCCCAGTACGGGTTGTGGAACGAAGTCGGCGCGCTGTTCTCCGCGCGGGGCAGCCTGGTGTTCGACGGGCTGATCAAGCCCGCTGAAACGGCGCAAGGACCGGCGGCGGTGGCCGCCTTCCTGCGCCAGCGCTATGGCGGTGGCCGGGACGGTCTCGCGGCCGATGGCCTCTCCACCATGTTCATCGACGCGCCGGTGGTGAATCTCGCCGCCGACGGCCAGAGCGCGAAGGCGCGCTGGGAAGCCATCATCTTCCACGGCCATGGCGGCGCGGCGCGCATCGAGGGCGGCGTGTTCGAGAACGAGTACGTGCGCGAGCATGGCGTGTGGAAGATCGCCACGGTGCATTACTACCCGCAGTACGACGGCCCGTACGAGGAGGGCTGGATCAACTGGGGCGGCGGCGACATTCCGGTGGCTCCTTATCATTACGACAATGCCACCGCCGGCATTCCGGTGCCGCCGGCCACGGGTGTCGCGCCGGCGACCCGGGCCACGCTGGCGCAGTTGCAGCGGCGCGTGGACACGCTCAACGACATCGACCGCGTGCGCAACCTGCAGTCCGCGTATGGCTACTACGCCGACCGACGCATGTGGGATGACGTCGTCGACCTGTTCGCGAAGGATGGCTTGGTCGAGGTTGCCGGGCAGGGCGTGTGGAAGGGGGCCGCCGGCGTGCGCCACTGGCTGGACAGCATCGGTCACGCGGGGCTCTCCCACGGCCAGCTCAACGACCGCCTGCAGCACGATGTCACCGTCACCATCGCACCGGGCGGCAACGAGGCATTCACGCGCGGTATCGAGCTCGGCATGCTAGGCGAGGCCGACCAGGAGAAGGGCTGGTGGGAGGTCGCGACCTTCCGCAACCGCTTCGTGAAGGAAGGCGGCGTGTGGAAGATCCGCGAGCTGCGCCGCTTCGTGGTGATGAAGACGGATATCTTCCAGGGCTGGGGCAGGAACCGCATCGTCGAGCCCGCGCCGACCGGCGCGGACGCGCCGGATGCGCCGGTGCCCGCCGCGGACAAGGCCGCGCCCGGGCTGGCGATGCCGGCATTCCTCCGCGCAAATCCGGTGACCGGCAAGCCGGTGAAGGCGGCCGGCGATGCGAAGCTGGTCGCCGCCACTGCGCTGACCGCAGCGATTGCGCCAGGAAAAACCCAGGCCATCGCGCTGGATGAAGCGCGCCGCCGCCTCGCGCGCTCCGCCGCCTACGACGGAGTGATGAACATCTCGGCCACCTACGGCTTCTACGTGGACGACTCCAACAACGCCGGCTGGGCCAACACGCTGGCCGCGAAGGGTTTCAAGGAGACGCCGTTCCAGGGCTACCACATCGGCCGCGACCGGCTGATCGCCGCGCGCGTGCGCGGGCCGGGGCCGGAGAAACAGGCCGGCATCTCCTATCACTGGCTGATGCAGCCCATGGTGCTGGTCAGCGATGACGGCCGCTCCGCCACCGGCCGCTTCAAGCTGTTCCAGCCGCGCACCGGCAAGACCGTGGGCAAGGCCGGCGATTTCCTCGCCGCCGCGTTCTGGGGCGGCATGTATCACGACCGCTATGTGCTCGAGGACGGCGCCTGGCGCATCTGGGAGCTGACGCTGGATGAGCCCTACATCACGCCGGTGGCGTGGAAGGACGGCGTGTGGGCGAAGGCGAAGGATCCGGTGCGCGCGGCAAGGCCCGCGGCGCCGGCTGCGCCCGCCGTTCCCGCGGCACCGGCGGCCGCCGCGCCCGCCCGCCCGGCCGCCACTAATGTCGCGGCCGTCGACGTGCCGCTGGCCGCGCTGGGCAAACGCGAGGAACATTTCCAGGGCGGCCCGGGCGAGCCATACCAGTGGCCCACCATCATGCCCATGTGGTTCAGCTACACCAACCCGGTGAGCGGCCGCGTGCCCGAGCTGTACCAGCCGGATTGCGTGCCCTGCGGCGTGCGTCCGGACCTGGCGCTGGGCAGGAACGGCTACCAGGAACCACCGGATGCGCCGGCGGCGAACCGGTCGCCCTGATCCGCTAGATCTGCTGGAAGATCTCCTTCAACGCCGCGCTTTCCTCTTCCGCCAGCCTTTCCAGCGCCAGCTCCACCGGCTCGGGCCGGCCGAACAGGTAGCCCTGGCCGCGGTGCACGCCCAGCGCGCCCAGCCGTCGCGCCACGTTCTCGGTCTCGACGAATTCGGCCACGGTGTCCAGGTCGTATTCCTTCGCCAGCTGCACGATGCCCTTCACGCCCGCCTCCGAGCGCTTGTTCTCCAGCATGTCGCGCACGAAGCTGCCGTCGATCTTGATGCGCGTCACCGGCAGCGAGCGCAGGTAGGCGAGCGAATTGGCGCCGGTGCCGAAGTCGTCGATGGCGATGCCGCAGCCGGCTTCGCGCAGCCGCCGCATGGCCGCGGCGGTTTTTTCCAGGTTGGTGACGGCCGCCTGCTCGGTGACCTCGATGTTGACCAGGCCGCCGGGGATGCGCAGATCGCGCAGCCGGCCGATGAAGTGATCGATGAAGCCATCGCTGAGCAGCGAGGGACCGGTGACATTGATGGACAGCGTGCTCTCCTGGCGCGACAGCAGCCCGCGATGCGGCGCCAGCACTTCGAGCGCCGCATCGACCACGTAGCGGTCGAGGTCCGGCAGCAGCTGGAAGCGTTGCGCGGCGGCGATGAACTCGCCCGGCGCGATGATCTCGCCGGATTCATCGCGCATGCGCACCAGCAGCTCGAAACCCGGCGGGGCGCTGCGGTCGGCCAGCATGCGGATGGGCTGCGCGAACAGCAGCAGCGCGCCGGTGCGCAGTGCCTCGCGCAGGTCGGCGGCGGCGAGCACCTCGTCATTGCGGCGGATCAGCGTGGAGTTGGTGGTGTTGAACACCTCCACGCGCGCGCGGCCCCGGTCCTTGGCCAGCTTCAGCGCCGTGTCGGCATCGATGGCGAAGCGGTCGAAGGGCTTGCGCATGTCGTCGATCTCCACCACGCCGATGCTCAGCAGCAGCGGCGAGGTGTCATCGGGCAGGCCGGGCTGGATGGCCGTGGCCGCGGCCTGCACCTGTTCGGCCAGGCGCGCGGCGCCGCTGGCGTCCACGTCGGGCAGCACGATGGCGAACTGGTCGCCCATGGTGCGCGCCACCAGCGCATTGGCGGGCAGCAGCGGCGCGGCCAGCAGCCGCGCCAGCGCCATGATGGCCGCATCGCCCGCCGCCATGCCGTGCAGGTGGTTCACCGACTGCAGCCGGTCGATGTCCAGCAGCAGCAGGCTGGCGCGCGCGCATTTCAGGCGTGGCATCGCGGCCTCGAGGCCGCCGCGATTGAACAGGCCGGTGCGCCGGTCGAGGTCCACCTCGAGGCGGCGCGCCAGCGCCTGGCCCATGGTCAGCGCGGCCAGCACATGCCAGCCGCCGAAGGGCGGCGCCGCCAGCGGATTGGCGAGCACCAGCCAGGCCATGTGCCGCGCGCGACCGACGAACAGCGGCGTCAGCAGCAGGCGGCACTCGGCACGGTGCTCGCTGAGGGGCGAGGAGCCGTTGATGATCAGCGGCCGGCGCAGCTTGCCGGTGAGCGGTGCGACGCGCGCGCGCATGCCGGCGAGCTCGGCGCGCACGCCGGCATCCAGCTCGTGGTCGCTGCCACGCACCGCGACGCTGATCTGGCTGCGGGGTGCGGCCAGCCAGGCCAGCTCCACATCCAGGCGGCGTGCCACCGCGGCCACGGCCTTGTCCAGGCGCGCATCGTCGCGGAAATCCAGGTCCAGTTCATTGGCCAGCCGCAGCAGCTTCAGGTCCGCGTTGCGCGCGCTGGTGGCCGCCATGGCCAGTGTCTCGGCCAGGCATTCCAGCACCGGCCGCACGCGCTTGTTGCAGGCGACGGTATCGGTGCCGGGCGCCAGGCCCAGCACCACCGTGCCGGCCCGTTTGCCGCCCTTGCCGTTGACCGGCAGCACCAGCCGGTCCGCCGCGGCGATCGGCACCGCGCCATCGGCGGGCACGAAGGCCACTTCCCGGATGCCCTCGTGCAGGCTCTTCAGCAGGGCCCGATAGGCGCCCGCGAGCGAATCCGTTTGCAGCGTGCTGAACATCTGTTGTTGTTGTCCTTTGCCCGATCGTAACGGCGCGGGTGGCGGTATCACCGTGACGGTGGTCTCTCTATACTCGGCGCCGGGGTAGGGGAAACACTGGGAAGCCAGCCAGCGATATGCAGCGGCCAGCCGCATGGAACCTGCAGGTGCGCGCGTGACGGCCAGCGCGCTGGGCCTGGCCTGCCTGGCCTGCCTGCTGCTGGCGCTTTCCCTGCGGCGCCATTACCGGCAGGTATTCGCCGATGAGGCCGCGTACCCGCGGCGGCTGTGGCTGCTGCGCTGGTCGGGTTATGGTTGCATGGCACTGGCGTTGTGGCCGTGCACGCGCGAGCTCGGACTGTGGATCGGCATCGTGCTGTGGCTGTCGCTGCTGGCGCTGGCCGCGTTCCTGCAGATCCTGCTGCTGACTTACCGGCCGCGCGGCAGTCTCGCCTTCGGCGCCTGTGGCGTGGCGCTGCTGGCGCTGGGGCTGCTGCTGTGAGCGCGATGCCCGATGCCGCGTATCGCTGGGGCATTGCCTCGCGCACCGTCGCGGCGGCAGCGGGTGGCTACTCGCTGGTCAGTCTGCTGCACGTGGCGTTCATGGCGCTGCTGCCGGTGGATTTCCACAAGGCGCTGCTGTTCGCCTCGCAGACCGGCTATCTCTACTACACCGGCATCATCATCTGGTGCTTCGCCGCGCGCAGCGCGTGGCGCGCCTGGCTCGGCCTGCTGCTGGTGGCGCTGCCGCTGGTGGCCATCGACGCCTGGTACCTGCTGCACCGGAGCGCCGCATGAAGGAAGGCTTCCGCCAGTCGATGTCGTGGCTGCACACCTGGCTGGGCCTGGTCATCGGCTGGGTGCTGTACTTCGTGTATCTCACCGGCACGCTGGGGTATCTCGACAAGGAGATCGATTACTGGATGACGCCGGACCGCCCCTTCTTCGCGCAGCCCGGCACGCCGCAGCACCAGGCGACGCTGGCACAGGCCTATTTGCAGCAGGTCGCGCCACAGGCCGCGAGCTGGAACATCCAGCTCATCGGCGGACGCGAGGCGCCGTCGCTGGATGTGTCCTGGCAGGAGCGCGCGCAAGCCGGCGCGCGCGGCGCCACGCATCGCGCCACGCTCGATCCGGTCTCCGGCCAGCCGGTCGGCTACGAGGCGCGCGCCACCGGCGGCGGGCAGGTGCTGTACAAGATGCACTACCAGCTGGCGTACATCCCGTACGACAAGGCCATCCTGATCATCATGGTGTGCACGCTGGTGATGTTCGCTGCGATGGTCTCCGGCATCATCGTGCACAAGAACATCTTCAAGGACTTCTTCACGTTCCGGCCGCGCAAGGGACAGCGCAGCTGGCTCGATGGCCACAACTTCCTCAGCGTCACCGCGCTGCCGTTCCACCTGATCGTCACCTACAGCGGCTTCCTGTTCTTCACCTACCAGTTCATGCCATCGGTGCCGCACCTGGTGTATGGCGACGGCCGGCAGGCCGGGCTGGCGTTCTACCAGGGCACCTATCCGTATCCGTCACCACAGCTGCCGCCGGCGGCGCATGCGGCGGGCACTCTCGCCCCGCTCGCGGGGCGGCTGGACCAGGCCGATGCGCAGTGGGGCCGCGGCGTCGCCACCTCGCTGGAGGTGCGCAATCCCGCTGATGCCAATGCGCGCGTGCTGGTGAAGCCGCAGGAGACGGTGAGCATCGCCTTCCCCGAGAACATGCTGGTGTTCGACGGCATGACCGGCCGGCTGCTGCAGGATTTCCGTCCCGCGCATCACGCGCCAGGCACCACCGATCATGTGATGAAGGGCCTGCACAAGGGCCTGTTCGCGCACTGGTCGCTGCGGCTGCTGCTCATCTTCATGGGGCTGGGCGGCACGGCGATGATCGCCACCGGCCTGCTGCTGTGGGCCAATGCGCGCCGCACGCGGCTGCTGGCCGCGCAGCGCCCGGTGCACTTCGGCATCTGGCTGGTGGACCGGCTCAACGCCGGCGCCATCATCGGCATGCCCATCGCCATCGCGGCGTATTTCTGGGCCAACCGGCTGCTGCCCGTTACCATGCCCATGCGCGCCGCATGGGAGGTGCATGCCATGTACCTGACGATGGCGGCGATGTTCGCCTACCCCATGTGGCGCCCGGTGGAGCGCGCGCGCGTGGAGATGCTGTGGCTGTGCGCGGCCGCGTATGGACTGCTGCCGGTGCTGAATGCGCTGACCACCGGGCGCGGCCTCGGGCACAGCCTGCCGCAGCATGACTGGCTGATGGCCGGCTTCGATCTGGCGGCGCTGGCCTGCGGCCTGGCCGCGGCGGCGTGCGCGGTGAAGGTGCGGCGCAGCCAGGCGCAGGCCGCGCCGCGCCGGCATCCAAAAGCGGCGCGCGTCGCCAACGCGGTGTCGTAAGGAGCGTTCATGACCAAGGTGGGTTTCATCGGCATCGGCACCATGGGCACGCCGATGGCGGCCAACCTGGCGCGCAAGGGCTTCGCGGTGACGCTGCACGACAGCGCGCCCGGCCGCGCCGCGCAGGTGGCGCGCGAGCTCGGGTGCACGGCGGCCGAATCGCTTTCCGGCCTCGCCGACTGCCAGTTCATCGTCACCATGCTGCCGGATGGCAAGGTGGTGCAGGAGGTGCTGACCCGAGCCGAGGATGGCGCGCTGCTGCGCGCGGTGCGGCCCGGCACCGTGTTCATCGACATGAGCTCCGCCGAGCCCCTGCTGACGCGCGCGACCGGCGCGGTGCTGGCGCGCCATGGCATGGCGCTGGTGGATGCGCCGGTGTCCGGCGCACGCACGCGCGCCGAATCCGGCACGCTGGCCATCATGATCGGCTGCGCTCCGGGCGGGTTGCTCGACCAGGTGCGACCCGTGCTCGCCGCGATGGGCAACCAGCTCTTCGAACTGAGTGGCCTCGGCAACGGCCACGCGATGAAGGCCATCAACAACATCATCGCCGGCGCCACCATGATCGCAGTGGCCGAGGGCCTGGCGCTGGGCGAGGACTTCGGCCTGGAGCCGCGCGCCATGGTGGAGGTGCTGAACGCCTCCACCGGCCGCAGCTTCGTCACCGAGCTGGTGGCGAAGGAGCACGTGATTCCGCGCCGCTTCGCCACCGGCTTTGCGCTCGGGCTGCTGGCCAAGGATGTGCGCATCGCCGCCGACCTCGGCGAGGACATCGCGCTGGACCTGCCGCTGTTCCGCCTGACGCGCGAGTGCTTCGCCTTGGCGCGCGAGATGGAAGGCGCGGCCAGCGACAGCTCACGGGCGTTCGTGGCGATCGGCAACGCAGCCAGATCGAAGCAGGAGAAATGACATGGACAAGAAACTGGAAGAGGCGGGCCTGGCGTTGCGGCGTCGCATGTTCGGCAAGGCCGGCGCGGAGGATGCGCTGAACAACGCCTCGCCGTTCCGGCGCCGCTTCGAGGAGATCGTCACCGAGCAGTGCTTCGGCGAGGCGTGGAACCAGGCGCCGCTGGATCACAGGATGCGCAGCATGCTGACCATCGCCATCCTGGCGACGCTCGGCCGCAGCCCGCAGCTGCGCTACCACGTGCAGGGCGCGATCGCCAACGGGGTGACGAAGGAGGAGATCCGCGAGACGCTGATGCAGGTGTGGCTGTACGCCGGCATCCCCGCGGCGGCGGAGGGCTTCAATGTCGCCGGCGCGGTGTTGAAGGAGATGGGACTGGACTGAGCCCGCCGCTCAGGGCTGTTTCTTCGGCGTCGCCGCCTGGCCTGCGCCCTCGATCAGCTCGATCTGGTTGCCGGCCGGATCGATGGCCATGCCGATCTTGATGCCGCTGTTGCCATAGCCGAAGGGCTCGCGCGCCATCTTGCCGCCGGCTGCCTTCAGCGCCGCGACCGTGGTGGCGATGTCGGTGACGTTCAGCACGATGTGCGGGATCTCGTCCTTCACGTCGTCCGAGGCGCGCTGCATGACGACGATGTCGCCGCCGCCGAGGCGCGCGCGCGTGGCCTGCGCGGCCGCCGGCGTGGCGCCGAAGTTCAGCATGATCTCCAGCGAGCCGGGGTTGGTGATGCGCTGCACTTCCTGCATGCCGAAGGCGGCCATGTAGAACTTCGCCACCGCCGCCGGATCCTTCGCGCCGACGCGCGCGCCGTTGAGGGAAACATCCGCGAACGCGGGTAGCGCGGCAAGCGCGAGCACGGCGAACTTCACCAGCTGTTTCATGGGACCCCCTCGATGATGTGCCAAGGATTGTGCGGCGTGCCGTCGCGACAGTCCAGAGCGTGGGCCGCTCATGGCCGGGCGCGGGCCAGCCTGGCGACGGTCGCCACGATGGAGGCGGAGTTCACCGGCTTGCCCAGGTGCGCCTGGAAGCCGGCGGCCAGCGCCTCCTGCCGGTCCTCGTCGCTGACGAAGGCCGTCAGCGCCACGGCGGGCAGCGACTGTGCCGAGTAGCCCGCATGGCGCAGCGCACGGATCAGCGTGTACCCGTCGGTTTGCGCCATGCCGATGTCGCTGACCAGGATGTCGGGCCGGTGCGACTTCACCTGCTCGAGGGCAGCCTCCGCGTCGGCCGCTTCGGAGACCTCGGCGCCGGCATCGGACAGCAGGCGCACGATCAGCGCACGGGTGTCATCGCCGTCTTCCACCACCAGCACGTGCAGTCCGCGCAGGTCCGGCGGTTCCAGCGCCGCATGGCTGCCGGTGGATTCGGTCAGCGGGATGCTCACCGTGAAGGTCGCGCCCTTGTTGGCGCCCTCGCTTTGCGCCTGGATGGTGCCGCCATGCAGGTGCACCAGGTGCCGCACGATGGACAGCCCGATGCCCAGGCCCGCGAAGCGCTTTGTCTTGGTGGAATCCTGCTGGCTGAAGCGGTCGAACAGCCGCGGCAGGAACTCCGGCGAGATGCCCGTGCCGCTGTCCGCCACCGCCACCATCCAGTTCTCGGTGTCGGCGCTGGTGCTCACCTGGATGCGCCCGCCCGACGGGGTGAACTTGATGGCATTGGTCAGCAGGTTCCACACCACCTGCTGCAGGCGGGAGGGATCGCCGGTCACCATGACCTGCTCCGGATGCAGCTGCGTCACCAGGTCGATGCCCTTCTGCTGCGCCTGGTGCTGCATGGTCTCCACCGCGCCGGTCACCGCGCGCGAGGGATCGAAGGTCTCCAGCTCCAGCCGCATCTTGCCGAAGCGGATGCCGGCGAAATCCAGCAGGTCGGAGATCAGGTGCGACTGCACCGTGGCGTTGCGGTCGATGGCGTCGATGCCCTGACCGACCAGCGGCGGCAGGTTGGGCATGCGCTTGAGGATGCGCGCCCAGCCGAGGATGGCGCCCAGCGGATTGCGCAATTCGTGCGACAGCGTGGCGAGGAACTGGTCCTTGAGTTCGTTGCTCAGCTCGGCCTCGGCGCGTGCCGCGCGCTCGCTGGCCAGCGAGCGCTGCTGGCGGCTTTCCCACTGCCGCCGCAGCGTGACGTCGGTGACCATGGCGATGAACTGGTCGCCATCCGGATCGGGACTGACGGTCCATTCCAGCTCGGTGACAGCGGTATCCCGGTGCGCGGTCAGCACGCCCGACCAGGCGCGGCCGCCAGCCAGCGCGGCGCGCAGCGCCGCCAGCGACGAGGATTCGCCGTCGCTGACCAGCTGGTCCACCGTGTATGTGGCGGGATGTTTGCGCACCAGCCCCAGCAGTTCGCACAGCGCCGGGTTGGTCTCCACCATCCGCAGCTGCGCGTCGAGGATGGCCATGCCGGTGGGCGCACCATCGAAGATGGCGCGGAAGCGCGCGCTGGCGGCGCGGCGCGTGGCAAGGGCCTGCCTGGCGAACAGCAGCGCGCGCACGGTGGCGACCAGCGCGGTCGGGTCGGCCGGGTGGGTGAGGTAGCTGTCCGCGCCCACCTCCATGCCCAGGCGCCGGTCGGAGCTGTTGGTGAAGGTGGCGGAAAGATAGGTGACGGGCAGGTCCGCGGTGGCCGGGCGCGCGCGCAGCCGGCGGCACACCTCGAAGCCGTCGATGTCCGGCAGGTTCACGTCGAGCACGACCAGGTCCACCGGATCGGCCGCTGCCGCCAGCGCCTCGGCGCCCGTGGTGGCTTCCACGACCCGGAAACCGGCGCTGCGCAGGATGCGCACGGTGGCATAGCGCGAGGGGTCGTGATCGTCCACGACCAGGATGGTGTCGTTGCCGTCGCTGGAACTCATGGCAGCGGCGTTACTGTACTTCGATCCGCACTGGAATGACGACCCAGAAGCGCGAACCCTTGCCCAGCTCGCTCTCCGCACCCACGCGCCCGCCGAGCAGCTCCGCCAGCTTCTTCGACAGCGACAGGCCCAGGCCCGTGCCGCGCAGGCGTCGCTGCAGGCGGGTGTCGAGCTGCACGAAATCGTTGAACAGCGTGGGCAGGTGCTCGGCGTTGATGCCGACGCCGGTGTCCACCACCGAGAATTCGATCTCGCCTTCCCCCAGCAGCCGCGCGCTGACGCGCACGCTGCCCGCGCGGGTGAACTTCAGCCCGTTGGAGATGAAATTGCGCAGGATCTGCGCCAGCTTGCGATCGTCGCTGTAGAGCCGCGGCAGGGTGTCGGTTTCCTCGAATACCAGCGTCACGTCGCTGCTGGCGAGGATGGGCTTGAACATGCCGCGCAATGCCGCGAACAGGTCCACCATCTCGAACCATTCCGGCGAGATGGTGACGCGCCCGGCATCCACCTTGGCCAGGTCGAGCAGGTCATCGACCATCTCGGTGAGCTCGCGCACGGCCGTGCGGATGAACTCCACCTGCCGGGCCTGCTCCTCGGTCAGCGGGCCATCGAGCCGCTGCAGCAGGATGCTGCTCATGCTGGTCACCGCCGCGAGCGGGGTGCGGAACTCGTGGCTCATGTACGACAGGAAGCGGCTCTTGAGTTCCAGCGCCTCATTGAGCTGGGCGGCCTTGTCGTCCAGTTCCGCATACAGTGCGACCACGCCGCGGTTGGTCTCGTCGAGCTCGCCCTGCAGCGTCCTGACGAGCTGTTCCAGCTCGGTCACCTGGCGCTCATTCATGGCCGACCACCAGGATGGTGGCATCGTCGCGCTCGCGGCGATGCTCGCGGTACAGCACGCCGGCGATCACGGCGGGATGGCGCATGCGCAGACCCGGGTATTGATCCAGCTCCCAGCGCGCCGAGACCCCGTCGCTGTGCATGATCAGCAGCGGCTGCAGCCGGCCGTCGTAGTCGAACTGCTGCAGGCGGCGTATCTGCACGCCGAGGATGCCGTTGTGGGAGGTCAACCCCTGCGAACTGTCGGCGCCGAAGGCACGGGCGCCGATGTTGCCGATGCCCGCGAAGCGCAGCCGGCCGTCCAGGGTGCGCTGCAGGCAGGCGCCGGCCGCGCCGCGGGTGCCGGCCAGGCGCTGGTGCACCCGCTCGATCACCACACCCGGGCCATCGAAAGGCGCTTCGGCGAATGCCTGTGCGCCCGCCTGTGAGGCGGTGGCCGCGCTGACGCCGTGCCCCAGGCCATCCAGCACGATGGCCGAGGACTCTCCTTCTTTCTGTGCCAGCCGCCAGCAGTCGCCGCAGGCGGTCTCGCCACGCACCGGCGTGCAGACGGCGCCGAACAGCCCGGGCCTGCCCAGTCCGATGCGCGACACGACCACGCAGCCCTTTCCACCGGTGGAGAACAGGTCGAACAGCACCGACAGGCGCCGCACGGCACCCAGGCCGGTGCCCGGCGTGCCGGCGGTGGAAAAGCCGTCGCTGAGGCAGCGCTCGATGTCCGCCATGCCGGGACCGGAATCCAGCGACAGGATTTCAAGCTGCGGCGAGCCCTCGATGCTGCGGACCACCTGCAGGAAGATCTCGCCGCTGCCGGCGTGGCGCACCAGGTTGCTGGCGAGCTCGGTGACCACGATGCCGACCCGGCCCACCGAAGTCGCATCGAGCTGCGCGCCCTGGGCCAGGTACTGCGCGGCGCGGCGTGCCTCGCCGACCATGGTGGCATCGCCAATGGCGTAGCGCTGCTGCGGCTCGCCACCCTGCATCACCGCCAGCGCGCGATCGTGACGCAAGTTCCTTCCCCGACCTTGGTGGACAGATCGAAATCATTGACCAGCCGCTTGGCGCCGGACAGGCCCATGCCGAGGCCGGAGCCCGAGGTCCAGCCATCCTTCATGGCCAGCTGGACATCCGGGATGCCCGGGCCCTCGTCCTTGAACGCGAGGCGCAGCCCGCGCCGCAGATCGCGCGCGACCACTTCCACGGTCATCTGTCCGCCACCGCCGTGGATCAGGGTATTGCGCGCCAGCTCGCTGGCCGCCGTGACCAGCTTGGTCTGGTCGATGAGCGACAGGCCGATTTCCTGCGCCTTGCGCCGCACGAGCTGGCGGGCCAGGACCACGTCCTCTTCGGAGCGGAGCGGGACCTCGATGGCCTTATCCACGACCGTGGGTCACCGGGCGCTGCAGCAGCGCCATGCCGCGTTCGACCGTCAGCGCGGTCGAAACGCCCGGCAGTGACAGGCCCAGTTCCACCAGCGTGATCGCCACCGCCGGCTGCATGCCGACCAGCACGGTCTGCGCGCCTAGGATGCGCGCCATGCCGGCGGTGTCGGCGATCATGCGGCCGATGAAGGAATCGACGATGTCCAGCGCGGAGATGTCCACCAGCACGCCCTTGGCGCCGAACTTCTGGATGGCCGCGGTGAGGTCATCCTGCAGCTGCATGGCGAGCTGGTCATGCATGTCCACCTGGATGGAAACCAGCAGGCACTGGCCCATCCTGAGGATGGGGATCTTCTGGAGTGTCATGGCGCGCTAGGCGGCGTCGAGCGCGACACCGGTGCGCTTCAGCGCCAGCGCCAGCGCGTCCGCCAGGTTCGCGCGCGTGGTCACGCCCTGCAGGTCCACGCCCAGGTGCACGATGGTCTGCGCGATTTGCGGCCGCACGCCGGAGATGATGCAGTCGGCGCCCATCAGCCGCAGCGCCGTCACCGTCTTCAGCAGGTGCTGCGCCACCAGCGTGTCCACGGTCGGCACGCCGGTGATGTCGAGGATGGCCATCGTGGAGCCGGTCTCCACGATCTTGTTCAGCAGGCTCTCCATCACCACCTGGGTGCGGGCCGAGTCGAGCGTGCCCACCATCGGCAGCGCGAGGATGCCTTCCCACAGCTTCACCACCGGCGTGGAGAGTTCCAGCATCTCCTCCTGCTGGCGGCGGATCACGTCCTCGCGCGCCCGCTGGAAGGCCTTGACCGTATGCAGGCCCAGCGAATCGAGCAGCACCGTGGCCTTCCACAGGTTGTCGGCCAGCACCTTCGCGTCGGCGCCGGCCTCGCTCGCCAGCTGCTCGAACACCGGCTGCTTCAGCGAGAACACGAAGGCCGCGGTGTCGGCGGAGGTGAAGCCCTGCGAGGCGCGCGAGCCGGACAGCCGGTCCATGAAATCGCGCACCGGTGCCCACTGCGCATGGTTGATGTCCAGGGTGCCGCTGCGCAGCGCCGGCGTGAGCAGCTCGAGGAATTCACGGGTCTGGTTGCCGAGCTCCTCGGCGGAGATGCGGCCGGTGGCCGACTGCGTGGCCTGCGCGAGGTTGCGCGTCCAGCTGTCCAGTACGGATTTCCTCTTCGCGTCAGTGGCGGTGATTCCGGAGATCAGATCGGCGGCGGCCATGCTTGCTCCCTGTGCTTTTTTCATCGGCTCGAGGACCGAAACGGGAGAGTCCACGGGTTGGGAGAAGGGTGCTGTCGGCGCGCGAGTGGCCGTTTTGTAGGATTCCTCTTACTTGATCAGGGCAGGTCGTTGCGGATGGTGGCGAGTGCGCCGCCATCGATTTCCCACTTCGCGCCGTTGACGTAGCTGGCCTCGTCGGAGAGCAGGAATGACACGACGCTGCCGACTTCTTCGGGCTGTCCGCAGCGATTCAGGGTGGCGACCTGGCCGAGCTGGTCGAGCCCCCTGCGCACGTCGCCGTGAAACAGCTGTTCCACCACCTCCACCAGCAGCGGCGTCTCGATGACACCGGGCATCACGCAGTTCACGCGCACGCCCTTCTGCGCCACCTCGCTGGCGGCGGTGCGCGTGAGCCCGACCACGCCGTGCTTGGCGGCGTTGTAGGCACAGGCACCGGCCAGCCCGCGCTCGCTGCCGATGGAGGCCATGTTCACCACCGCGCCGCGGCCGCGCGCCACCATGTGCGGCAGCACGAAGCGCAGTCCGAGGAATACGCCGCGCAGGTCCACGCGCATCAGCCGGTCGAATTCGGCAACCTCGTATTCGTGCGTCGGCGCGAGCTTGCCTTCCACACCGGCGTTGTTGAAGAAGCCATCGATCCTGCCGAAGGCGTCCATGGCGGCCTGCGCGTAGCGGCGCACCTCGGTTTCCTCGCCGCAGTCGGCCACGCAGGGTTCGACGCGGGCGCCCGTGGCGCGCAGCGCCGCGGCGCGCTCGAGGAGCCTCGGCGCATTGATGTCCACCATGAGCACCAGCGCGCCCTCGCGCGCGAGGATCTGGCTGGTGGCGTAGCCAATGGCGCCGGCAGCGCCGGTGACGATGATGGAGCGGTCGATGTGCCGGCTCATTGCAGACTCCTTACAGTGGCTGCGGCGCGTGATAGACCGGCGTGGACAGGCCCTCCATGCGTGCCTTCAGCTGCAGCGCCAGGTGCAGCGAATGGAAGCGGGCCTGCATCAGGTTGCCCGCCTGGAACCACAGGCCGGGCTGCGCGGTGGGCTTCCACATGTTGCGCAGCTCGCCTTCCCAGGGGCCCGGGTCGCCGGCCGTGCCGGAGCCCAGGCCCCAGCAGCGGCCGATGTTCTGTTCCACTGCCGGCGAGATCAGCTTGCCCACCCACTCGCTCATCGGCCGGTAGCCGGTGGCGTAGATGATCACGTCGGCGGGCAGCACGGTGCCGTCCTGCATGCGCACGCCGTCGGGGAGGATCCCGGCGATCTCGCCGCGCTTCACCGGCACCTCGCCCGAGGCGATCAGCTCCGCACCGCCGACGTCGATGTAGTAGCCGCTGGCAGTGCGGTAATAGGCCATGAAGAAGCCGGTTTCGTCCTCGCCGTGCCAGAGGTCGAAGCCGCTGGCGGCCAGGCGGGCGTAGAACGGCGCATCGAGGCTGCGCAGGTAGTCGGTGAAACCCTTCTCGGCGGCGGTGCGTGGACGAAACGGGTTGGCCGCGAACATCAGGTCCGCCAGGTCGATGTCCGCGCCGGGCTGCGCGTAGTACAGGCTCTTGCCCAGCTCGCGCATGGTGTCGGCGCGTACCACGATGGTGGGGGAGCGCTGGACCATGGTGACCTTCGCGTCGTGTTCCCACAGGTCCACGCAGATGTCGTGCGCCGAGTTGTTCGAGCCGATGACCACGCACTGCTTGCCGGCCAGACCGGCACCGGTGCCATGGTCGGCCGAGTGGTACTGCCGGCCGCGGAAATCCGCGGCACCGGGCAGCGGCGGGATGTACTTGCTGCCCGAGAGCCCGGTGGCCAGCACCAGCTGCCGCGGGTGCAGCGTCAGTGTCTGGCCAGCGCGCTCCACACTGACCGTCCACTCGCCGCTGTTGCCGTCATGGCGCGCCGCCGTGCAGCGCGCGCCGCCCCAGAAGTCGATCTCCATGGCCCTGGCGTAGATCTCCAGCCAGTCGGCGATCTTGTCCTTCGAGGTGTACAGCGGCCAGTGGTCAGGAAAGGGCAGGTACGGGAAGTGATCCAGGAACACCGGATCGTGCAGGTACAGCGAGTGGTAGCGCGCGCGCCAGCTGTCGCCGGGCCTTTCCAGCGCATCGACCACCAGCGTGGGGACGCCGAGCCGCTTCAGCCGCGCGGCCAGCATCAGGCCGTTGTGGCCGCCGCCGACGATCAGGCAGTACGGTTGTTCGCTGATGCCCAGCGTGCGCGCGGCCTGCTCGCGCCGGTCGCGCCAGGTGCGGCGGCCTTTCGCGGCCTGGTGCGCAATGCCATCGGGGCGGCGCGGTCCGCCGGGCTCCTCATGGCCGATCAATTCCACCATCGCGGTCAGCAGCACCCATGCCTTGCCATCGCGCAGCTGCACGTGGCCGCGGCAGCGCGCGGTGGCGGTGTTGAAGGTGAACCAGCCCTGCGCCGCATCGCTCATCTGCAGCACGCTCGAGTCGTGCCTGAAGCCGGTGGCGGCGATCCCGGCGGCCTGCTGGCGCACCATCGCCTCGATGCCCGCGCGTCCTTCCAGCGTGACGATGTTCCAGGTGAGGGCGAGCAAGTCGCGCCAGTAGCACTCCTCGCCGAACAACGCGCTCCAGTCGGCGCGCTCCGGCGCCGCCAGCGCGGCCGCGAAATGCGCCACCCAGCCGGACACGGCCTGCTGCGATGAAGCGGGCACCGCGCTCATTCAGCCGGCCACCGCGGTCCTGGCCGGCATCGGATAGTCGGCGGCGTTGTCCACCCAGCCGCGTTCGGAAAAATCCACGCGCGGCGGCGCGAACACGTCGATGAGCCGCATGCCGGCGCCGGCGATGCCCTGCGAGGTGTGGATGACACCGGCGGGAATGATGGTGGTGGAAGGACTGCCGATCTGCAGGTGCAGGTCGGGCCGCCAGCTGCGCTTGTCCGGCGTCCACGGCACGCGCAGGTGGTGCAGCCACTCGCCCTCCAGCGCGATCGAGCCCTGCTCGAAGTCGGCATGCGAATGCGGCGACAGCTGGGTCTCGTCGCGCGGCTCCAGGAAGCGGGCATACGGCACCATCATCAGCTTGCGCGTGCGGAAGGCATGCACCAGCCCGCCGCGCGCGTAGGCTGCGAGCGTGGAGTAGCGCCGCAGCTTGTAGCCGCCCACCGGTTCGGGCCAGGCAATGACGGGCGCGACTTCGGCGGCGCCGTCCGCATAGCACGCGGCATTCGGGGCAAGCTTCACCACCGCCTCGTCGGCCGTGACCAGCTGCACCACCGTGCCGGGCTTCTGCAAGCGGATGCTCCAGTCACCCGGCGGCACGATGGCCAGATCCTCCACCTCCAGCGCCACCGTCCCGGTGCCCGCCGAAACGGTGACACCGCCCTCCAGCGCATAGACGAACTGCTCGTCGCGCGCCGTTCCGGCCAGCGTGGCGCCGGCCTCGCCCTGGTTCACGATGACGGCGAAGCTGGCGCCACGCGTGACCCAGCTGCGCATGCCCTGGCCGGTGCTCTGTGGTGACTCGGCGTAGTGACGGCCGATCGATGGTTCGCGGAACATGCTGGTTTCCTCAGGCTTTCTGCCCGCCGGCAGTGAAATTCCCGGCAATGGATTCCGGCGCCACGGTGGGCGCCGCGCCGCCCATGAACAGCGGTATGAAGTTGCGCTCGATGTAGCGCCACTGGCCGTCCTCGCACTTCACGCAGCGGTCGATCAGGTCGGTGATGATGATGGGCGGGGCGCTGGGCAGCACCGGCCGGCCGTCCGCGGCGTACAGCATCATCACGCAGCAGGTGGTGGCATGCGTGGCATCGCTGAACTCGGCGCGGAAATTGGTGATCACGTGGCGCGACAGGCGCTCGCCGCGGTCCTTGCGCCAGCTGTAGAACTGCTCGATGGCCGCGCGGCCCACCAGCGGCTTGCCGGGGCCGCCGTGGAAGATGCCGTCCTCGACGTACATCTGCGACACGCCGGCGCCGCCCTTCATGTCGACCTCGTACCAGTAGTCGATCATGTTCTGGTACAGCACCTGCGTTTCGATGGCCCTGCGTTCCGGTGTCATGCCGCTCTCCTCCAGATCAATCTGCCATCGTCCGGCCCGCGGTCTCCCGCGTGCCGAACAGCCACAGCAGCGCCACCGCAAAGGACGCCGCGCCGAATGCCACGAAGATGGGGTTGGCCGAACCGGTTAACTGCAGCAGGCTCCCCACCAGCAGCTGCGTGGCGCTGGAGGCCGCGCGCGCCACGCTGCTGGAGGTGCCGAGCGCCAGCGAGCGGATGCGCGTGGGATAGGTCTCGGCGGTGAACGGCCACAGCACCATCGAGCCGATCGAGATGCCGAGCTGCCCGACGATGGAGAGGCTGACCACCACCAGCGTGGCGCTGCGGTCGACCAGGGTCAGCGCCACCAGGGCGATGCCGCCGATGGCGGTGCCCAGCAGCGGCAGCGGCCGCCGGCCGATGCGATCGATGGAAAAGCGCAGCACCAGCGGCAGGAACAGCACGCCGAAAGTGGCCACCAGGTTGTAGGTCAGCGCCCTGGCCAGCGGGATGTGGAACATGCTGGTGTACAGCGTGGGAATCCACGTCGACAGTCCGAAGGACACCAGCGAGGTGAGGAACCACAGCAGCAGCACGACGACGGAAGTGTTGCGCACCGCGGGCGCGAACAGCATCGCGAAGGGGATCTTCTCGCCGCTCCCGGCGAGGCCGGTGCGCGCATCCGCGGCGGGCAGCGTCGCGCAACCCAGCCGCTGCAGGGAACGCACCGCCTCGCCGATGCGGTTGCGCGCGGCCAGCCAGCGTGGCGATTCGGGCAGCGCCAGCGTGAAGGGCAGCACCAGCAGCGGTACCGCGCCCAGCGCGAACATGATCCGCCAGCCGTAGATCGGCACCAGCCATTTGGCCACCAGGTTGGCCATCGCGAAGCCGCTGATCATCAGGAACTGGAAGGTGCCGAAGAAGCGCCCGCGCGTGGCGGTGGGCGCGATCTCGTTGATGTAGGAAATGGCTACCGGCAGCGCACCGCCGATGGCCAGGCCCTGCGCGGCGCGGATCACCAGCAGCTGCTGGTAGCTGCCGGCCAGCGCGCAGGCGATGGCGAGCAGGCTCATCGCCAGCACCAGCAACTGGATGATGGGCAGGCGTCCGTGGCGTTCGGCCACCGAGCCGAAGAGGATGGCGCCAAAGAACTGCCCGCCGAAGCCGACGAACGGCAGCCAGCTGGCCTGCTGTTGCGTGAGGTGCCATTGCGGGATGAGCAGGGGCAGCAGGTAGGCGATCACCACGCTGTCCCAGGAGTCGAACAGCATCAGCAGGCCGAGCACCCACGGCGCCCGGGCGCGCAGCGACCAGGATCCGGCGCCATCCAGCGTCTCGCCAACCCATGAGGTCGACCGCACGGTCTCCTCCCCCGCGATGTTTCGTTTTGGGTATTGTGATCGAGCCTACCCAGCGGTGCCGGGGCTGTCCAACACGGCCGCGACGGCGGCGCCGCGGAGCGCGCGATTGCACGGGGAGACAAGAAACATGACCGCCATGGACAAGCATGATGTCGATCCGGCGCTGTGGCCGCTGCTGGAAGGCTTTCCGCCCATCGACGTCACCGCGCAGACACTGGCCGGTTTCCGCGAGGCGCTGCGTGGCATGGCGGTGATGCCCGACCCGGCGACGCATCCGGATGTGCGCATCGAAGAGGTGAGGGTGCCGAATGGCGCGGCAGCAGGCATCCGCGGCCTGCTGTATCTGCCGGCCGGCAAGGCGCCGCGCGGTGCGCTGCTGCATGCGCACGCGGGCGGTTTCGTGATGGGCAGCGTCGAGATGGATGTGGCGCGCAACATCGAACTGGTGCGTGCCACCGGCTGCGCCATGCTGTCGGTGGATTACCGGCTTGCGCCCGAACATCCGCATCCGGCCGCGCTGGAGGATTGCCACGCGGGGCTGGACTGGCTGGCCGAGCAGGCGCGCGCGCTGGGCTTCGCGCCGGAGCGCATCGGGGTGATCGGCGAGAGCGCGGGCGGCAGCCTCGCCGCCTCAGTGGCGCTGCTGGCGCGCGAGCGCCGTACGGTGCGCCTCGCCTGCCAGGTGCTGATCTATCCGATGCTGGTGCCGCCGGCGCAGTCGGTGGATACGGCCGCGCCCGATCCGCGTACCGGCCGCCACATCTGGACGCGCGCCTCCAACGGTTTCGCCTGGGCGGCCAATCTCGGTGCCGCGCCGCCCGACCCGCAGACCATCGCCGGGCTGGCGCCGGATCTCTCCGGACTGCCGCCCGCGTTCCTCGCCGTGGGCGACATCGACCTGTTCGTGCACGACAACCTCGAGCATGTGGGGCGATTGCTGCGCGCCGGCTGCGCGGTGGAGGCGCATGTCTATTCCGGAGCCATCCATGCCTTCGACCGCGCGGTGGAGGCGCCGGTGAGCCAGCGCTTCACCGGCGAGCTGGTGGCCTTCCTGCGGCGGCAGCTCGGTTGATTCAGGCGCCGAAGTAGAAACGGCAGCCGTTCTCGCCGATCGCGCGGCGCTGCGCGGCATCCGGCACGCACAGGTTGAAACGCTCGACGGCCAGGCTGTAGCTCGCCACGTGTTCATGGCCGATGAAGGGCGTGTCGCTGCCCCACAGCAGCTTCCGCGGGCCGAAACGCCGCAGCAGGTCCTGCGCGTACTCGGCGGGCAGGCTCCAGTCCGGGTGATGCTCGTCGGGATGACGGTAACCGGAGGTCATCTTGATCCACAGGTTGTCGCGCTCCAGCAGCCGCAGCATGCCCTGGTAGCTGGGCGCGGCCAGGCGCGGTGCCGGGTCGTGCCAGCCGAAATGGTCGATCACCAGCTTCACGCCCGTGTCGAGCAGTGGGCCCGCCACCGCCAGCAGCCGTTCGCCGTTGATGTTGAGGTGGAAGTGCATGTCCAGCTCGCGCAGCCGGTGGCACAGCGTGAGGAATTCCTCACTGTCCATGCGCGGCAGCGGATTCATGAAGAACCACTGCAGCCGCAGCCCGACGATGCCATCGGCGCGCAGCGCCGCCAGCGCCTCGAAGTCGATGCCGGCATCGACGATGGCCGTGGCGCGCAGGCGCGGATACCTGCGCACGGCCGCGACGTAGTAATCGTTGTACGTGCCGAACAGGCTGGCGGCGGCGATCACGCCGTAGCGGATGCCGTGCGCGTCGAGCTCGCCGAGGAACTGCTCCACGGTGTGGAAGTAGTCGGGCCGCTTCCACGCATTGGGCGCAAACGGCATGCCGGGCGCCCACACATGCGCATGGCAGTCGATCAGCGGTGCATCCTGGCTGCCGGCCGGCGCGTTCATCGCAGCGCGTTGCCATACAGGCGCAGTGCCGTGCCGCCGAAGAACTGTTCACGCTCGTCCACGGTCAGCCCTCTGGCGGCGGCCTGCAGGCGCTCGAGCTTCCCGGCGTAGGGCGTGGGGCTCTGGCCCACGTCCGAGCCCCACAGCAGGCGCCCGGCACCGAAGCGCCCGGCCAGCCTCGCGACGAATCCGGCGCTGTCGAGATGCGCATCCTCCAGCCGGTCGAAGTTGATGTCGGTGACCTTGAAGTGCACGTGGCCGAGATCGTCGAAGGCCGCGAGGCTGGTGGCGATGCCGAAATCCGGCGGCGGCGCAATCTCGTAGTGGATGCCCTGCGAGGCGGCGTAGCGGGTTTCCGGCGTCGAGGCATGGGGCACCCCGACGTGATCGATGAGGATGGGAATGTCGCGGAAGCGGCGCGCGATGCCGAGCAGCGCCGCGCGCCCGGCCTCGTTGTTCATGCGGTACAGGATCACGGTGACCGGCAGCGCGAGATCGGCCGCGGCCCGCCACAGGCCCAGGGCCTCATCGCTGGCCAGCCAGCCCGTGTCGTGCGCATCCAGCGTGGGCGCGACGATGCGCAGGCCGCCAAGGCGGTGCTCCGCCGCCAGCTGCCGCAGCATGCGGGGCGAGGCCGGATCCTGCGCATCCAGCACCACGATGGGCACGAAGCGCCCGGGAAACATCGCTGCCGCGTCCAGTGCGTAGCGGTTGTCGTAGCCATACAGCGTGGCCCGCTGCACGATGCAGGCATGCGCCACGCCGCCGTCGTCGAGCGCGTGCACCAGGTCCTCCACGGCGAAGACCAGCGGTGCCACTGGCGGCTTTGCGCCGCCGCGCAGCGTCGAGTACGGGTAGCGCGTGGTGTCGGCCGCGAGCACATGGGCGTGGGTGTCGAAAAGCAGCGCCTGATCCGTCATGCTTGCCCCATGCAGCGCATTCCCTTTCCCGACTTCGCGGCGTTGCCCGCGGCCACGCAGAAGACCCTGGCGGCCGTTCCCCTGAATGTCGTGCGCATCTGCGCGCATGCCTCACAGTCGCTGTTCGACGCGCAGGGCCAGCTCGGCCGCGCGGTGGCCGACCCGCAGGTACTGGAGCCGCGCCTGCGCGAAACCGTGGTGCTGCGCGTGGCCTACCTGTCGAACAGCGAGTACGAGCTGCATCATCATATCCCGCTGGCACGCGCCGCAGGATTGACCGAGGCGGAACTGGCGGGGCTCGCCAGCGGCAGCTACGCGGCACTCGACCCGCTGCTGGCGGCGGCGGCGCGCTTCACCGACGAGGTGGTGCAGCGGCTGGCGCCCACCGATGCCACGCTGGCAGCGCTGCGCGCGGCGGTGTCGGACCGCATCGTGGTCAACATCGTGCTGACCATCGGCTGCTACATGTCGATCGCGCGGCTCATCGCCGTCACCGGCATCGGGTGCGATGCGGAGGCACTGACGCACCTGCCGCACCGCGTGCCGGACGCCGGCTGAGATCAGCCCGGCTTGTCCACCTTCAGGTTGGTGGGCCTGGTGCCGCCGGTGAACAGCATCTCGAAGTTGCGGTGCGCGCACAGCCAGCGCCCATCGGGCTGGCGCCGGTAGGTGTCGCTGACCAGCGCGATGACGATGGGCGGATGGGTGGGCAGCACCGGCTGGCCGTCGGCCGCGTAGGACAGCAGGTACCAGGTCGAGTGCGCCTGCTCGCGTCCCTCGAAGCTGACACGCAAGTTGCTCACCGCATGCACCGCCACGCGCGGCACGCCGCGATCGATGCGGTACTGGTAGAAGGCGGCGATCTCGGCGCGGCCGGTGTAGGTGGCGGCCTCGCCGCCGAACACGCCATCCTCGGTATAGAAGGAGGCCGCGTTGCGCCCCCAGTTGCGGTCGACGTCATGCCAGTAATCATGGAGCTGCGCCTCGATGCGCAGGCGCTCCAGCAACGCTTCCTGCGCGCTGAAGGATGCCGCGGCCATCACGCGCCCCGCGTGGTGCGCACCAGCTCCGCCGCGGCCTTGCCGAACAGCGTGGCGTCGTTGCTCACCATCACCAGCGAATAGCCCATGTCCAGGTACTGGCGCGCCTCGTCCGCGGTGCCGGCGGCGATGCCGGAAAGGATGCCGGCGCCGCGCGCGGCCTTCAGCACCGTCTCCACCAGCGCCTGCACCTCCGGCGCGTTGCCGGGCTTGCCGCTGGAAAGGAACAGGTCGCCCAGCCCGACGAACAGGCCGTTCACATGCGGCAGCTGTGCGAAGCGCGCCGCGGCTTCCAGCGTGGCGCGGTCCTCCAGCTGCAGCATGCGCAGGCACTGCGCATCACCGCGCTTCAGGTACTCGGGCAGCGGCATCAGCGCCCAGCGGCCGCTGCGTGAGGTGAAGCCCAGGCCGCGTTCGCCGGCCGGCGCGAACACCATGCGCGCGGTGATCGCCGCCGCCACCTCGGTGCTGGTGATGCGCGGCACCAGCAGCCCGTCCGCGCCCGCGTCCAGCAAGGGCTGCACGGTGGTGCCGAGGTGATCCGGCAGGCGCACCAGCGCCGCCATGCCCATGGCCTGCGCGGCAAAGACCAGTTCGTACACGCGGTCCAGCGCCAGCGGCGCATGCTCCATGTCCATCACCACGAAGTCGAAGCCCGCGTGGCCGAGCAGTTCCACCGTCTCGAAGGTGGGAATCTTGACCCAGGTGCCGAGCAAACCCGTCTTGGCGGACCGAGCCCGGTCCATGAAGCCTTGCATGTGTCCTCCCGCTGCTGCGCCGTTGCGGGCTGATTGTACGCTGCTTGTACGGCGAGGCTTCCGGCCGTAGCCTGCGCGGTGCACGGCACCAGGGGGATTCATGACTGCGGTCCTGCGCCTTTCGTTCATGCGTGTCGCACCTGCCATGGCGGCGCTGCTGCTGGTGCTGCCCCGGCCCGGAATCGCGCAGGCGGCCCATGGCGACCAGCCGGGCCTTGAACGCCTGGAGATCGAGGTGACGCGAGCCGAGGACGTGCGCACATTGAAGAAGCTGCAGCGCGCCTACGGCTACTACGCGGATCGCGGGCTGTGGGATGAGCTCGCGGACCTGTTCGCCGACGACGCCGTGGCCAACTACCCCAGCGGCGGCTTCGACGGCAAGGCCAGCATCCGCGCGATGTTCGTGGACAACCTCGGCCAGGGCAGGCAGGGCCTTGCCGAGGGCCGCATCTACAACCACACCATCCTGCAGCCTGTGGTGGACCTGGCACATGACGGTGCCACGGCCACCGCGCGCTGGCGGGTGCTCGGCATGCTGGGACGCTTCGGCGCCTCGGCCACCTGGGCCGATTCGCTGTACCGCTTCGACTACGTCAAGCGCGACGGGCAGTGGAAGATCCGGGAACTGACCGCGTATGCCGGATCGGGCGGTGGCTACGCCGATGGCTGGGTGGCGCCGAAGCCGCGCCCGCCGGGTGCGGCCGATACCTCGCCGATCCGCTTCAACCTCGCGCATCCGGCGGACCGCGACTGGCGCGATCCCTGCGAGGCGGACGTGTCGGCGTGCGTGGTGCCGTTCCCGTACCCGAACCGCGGCAGCATCCGGGCAGCAGCCGATGCCACCGCGCAGCCGGCGCAGTTCGCGCCGCCCCTGTATGCGGCGCACGTGGCCGGCCTCGTGCGCCGCGCGCAGCGCCTCGTCGATGAGCAGGCCATCCTCAACCTGCAGGATGCCTACGGCTACTACCTGGACCGCGGCCTGTGGCAGCAGGCCGCCGCGCTGTTCGCCGCGGACGGCACGCGCGAGGAAGGACAGGCCGGCGTGTACGTGGGCCGCACGCACATCGCTCGCGCGCTGGCACTCGCGGGTCCCCCCGGGCTGCGCGCGGGACAGCTCAATGATCACCTGCAGCTCGAACCCATCATCGATGTGGCGCCCGACGGCGGCAGCGCGCGCGGCCGCTTCTTCGAACTGGCCTTCGTCGGTGGCGGTGGCGAGCCGGCGCGCATCGTGCAGAACGTCGCCGAAAACGAGTACGTGCGGCGTGGCGGCAGGTGGCAGATCCGCTCCATGCACATCTATTCGATCCTCGCCACCGACTATGCGAAGGGCTGGGGCCAGAGCGCGCTGCCCGCGCCGCTGCCGAGCACGCGGCTGCCGCCGGATCGGCCCCCCACGGTGCGGTACGCGGCCTATCCGCAGGTGTTCACGCCGCCGCTGCACTTCGCCAGTCCGGCCGCCGGCGGACCGGCCGCTGTCGCTGTCGCTGCGTCGGCCGCGACGCCGGGCGCACGCGCCATCGCCACGGCCGCGCGCCAGGTGCAGCGCGCGCAGGACTACGACGAGATCGAGAACCTGCAGGATGCCTACGGCTACTACGCCGAGAAGGCGCTGTGGTCCGACATTGCGCCGCTGTTCACCGCCGATGGCGAGTTGCAGCTGGATGCACGGCGAGCCACCGGCGCCGCGCGCATCCTCGCGCTGCTGCGCAGCCTCGGGCCCGAGGGGCCGGTGAAGGGCGCACTGGACAGCCAGCTGCAACTGCAGCCGGTGATCGACATCGCCGCCGACGGCCGCAGCGCGAAGCTGCGCTCGCGGCTGCTGGAACTGTCGCGCGATGCGCAGGGAAGGCCCATGTGGGGCGGCGGCATCTACGAGAACGAGCTGGTCAAGGAGGACGGCGTGTGGAAGTTCCGCCGCCTGCGTTTCTACCGCACCTGGCAGGTGCCGTACAAAACCGGCTGGGCGACGCCCGCGGAGGGCGCGCTGCTGCCCTCGCGCCTCACGCCGCCGTTCCACTACCGCGGTGGCGGGTAGGGTTCAGCCGCGCCGCGCCGCGCCGCCTCGATCGCCGCCACGTCGATCTTCTGCATGGTCATCATCGCGGCGAACACGCGCTTGCGCCGCGCCTCGTCCGGATCGCGGATGCCTTCCATCAGCACCCGCGGGGTGATCTGCCACGACAGGCCCCATTTGTCCTTGCACCAGCCGCAGTCGCTTTGCGCGCCGCCGTTGCCGACGATGGCGTTCCAGTAGCGGTCCGTCTCGGCCTGGTCCGCGGTGAGCACCTGGAACGAGAACGCCTCGGTGTGCCGGAACACAGGCCCGCCATTCAGGCCCATGCAGGGAATGCCGAGCACCGTGAATTCCACCACCAGGGGATCGCCTTCCTGCCGCCGGGAAAATCCCCCGGCGCGCGGTGTACGGCATCCAGCGTGCTGTCCGGGAAGGTGCGCACGTAGAAGCTGGCGGCTTCCTCCGCATCGTGATCGAACCAGAGGCAGATGCGGGCGTTGTGGCTGGTTTGCGTCATGGGCGACTCCGTGGCTGTTCGGCGAAGATTACCAATGTGGCCTGGAACACGGCGCACTGCCGCCGGTCGAACGTACAATCCCCGCCAGCCATTGCCTCCGCCCGCCGATTAACCGCTTGAGGACCTTCGCCATCCGCCCGATTCTTCCTGCCGTGCTCGTGCTGTTCGCCCTGGCGCTCAGCGGCTGCGCCACCACGGGTGCCGACCAGGACGATGAGGGTGAACCTTTCGCCATCGCCGCCATCCCGCCAGCTGAGGAGGAGCCCTCCGCAGCGCCCGCAGCCCAGGCACCAGCGCCCGAGGAAGCGAAGGCGAAACCCGAGGAACAGGAAGAGCCGGAGGTGCCCAAGGCGGTGGCCGAAACCGAGCATCGCGAGGAAGGCGGCCCGGTGGATGAGCTGGCCGAGGTGATCGTTTCGGGCAGCACCCGCCAGAAGCTGATCCACAACCTGGTGGCCGAGGCGCAGAACCTGCTGAAGGACGTGAAACTGCCCTACGTGTTCACCGGCAAGGGCCGCAGCGAGGTGCTGCGCGGCCGGCCGGTCGCCTTCGCGCTGTGGAGCGAGGCGAAGATGGAGTGGACCATCGCCAACGTCGAGATCCCGCGGCCGCCGGTGAAGTGGAAGCCGGGTGGCAAGCCCATGCCGTTCGTGGTCACCACACCGGGCATCCAGGCCACCCATGTGAAGGGCACCGGCGCCGAGCGCCTGATGTTCTCCTTCACCAGGGATGGCGAGGCGCTGAAGGTGTACGGCCGCAAATTCCCGGTGTTCGACGAGGACCTGCTGAAGAAGAAGCAGTGGCGCGCCGTGGTCGCCACCGCCAAGCCCATCGTGTACCTGCCGTTCACCGAGGACACCTTTGACCCCGCCTTCGTCAATGCCGGCAAGGCTTACCTGCTCGACACGGCCCACAAGGCCATCGCCGAGCTGCGTGAGGCCAGGGCGCCGTCGCTGGCCTATCCCGGCGAATCGCTGGCCGACATCGTGCCGCCGGAGGTCATCACCACGCTGGCGGTGATCGAGCAGACGGACGATTCCGACTTCGCCGAGAAAGGCGAGGATGCCTTCGACGAGGTCCTCAGCCAGTACGGCCTGAAGCGTGGCGAGGCCTACCGCTACAGCGTGTCGCGGGCCTCGGCCATCGGCCCCATGCAGTTCACCAATGCCAAAGGCCGTGGCACCTACGCCATGGTGGTACGCAAATGCCCGGCGGCGCGGCTGAATCCGGATTTCGAGCTGGGCGCCACCGACCTGCTGAACGCCATGAAGGCCGCCATCTGCCTGTTCGACCTGGACCTCGCCGACATGTCCGCGGAAATCCGCAGCGCCTACCACGACAACATGCCGGTGCTGGGCATCTTCCCCGTGGCCGCCTACAACGGCGGCGGCAGGAACGTGAAGAAGCTGCAGAAGGTGATGAAGAAGGCCAACGTCACGCTCGCCGAGCTGGGTCCGGTGGGCGACGACCCGGATGACAAGCCGGTGAGCTGCCCCTGCCTGTGGAAGAAGGTGGCCGCGGAGACACGCCCGGTGTCACTGCCCAAGTACAACAACGAGAACCGCTGGTACATCGAGAAGTACCAGCGGATTCTGAGCGTGTTTCAGGAGGACTCGGAAGCCGCGCGCGAAGGCGGCTGAATCAGCCGCGGCTGAGCTTGCCCACGCGTACGCCCAGCAGCCGGATGCGGCGCGCCAGGTCCACGCGTTTCAGTCCCAGCCCGGCGTGGCGGCGGATGACCTGCGCATCGGCCGTGGGCGCATCGATGGTGGTGTCGCGCGTCACGCTCCTGAAATCCGCGAAGCGCAGCTTGATGCCGATGGTGCGGCCGACGTAACCCTTGCGCGCCAGGTCCGCCGCCACCTGCTCGCACAGGCGCGTGAAGGTGGCGCCCAGTTCCGCGCGGTCGTGCACCGCATGCAGGTCGCGCTCGAAAGTGGTCTCGCGGCTGATGCTCACCGGCTCGCTCTCGGTGACCACCGGACGCTCGTCGTGGCCGTGGCTGGCATCGGACAGCCAGGCGCCGTAGCTCCTGCCGAAGTGCGCGACCAGCCAGTCGCGCTCGCGCGCGGCGATGTCGCCCACGGTGCGCAGGCCCAGCGCCTGCAGCTTCTCGTCGGTGCGCGGCCCGATGCCGTTGACCTTGCGGCAGGGCAGCGGCCAGATGCGCGTGGGCAGATCCTCCATGGTGACCACACTCACGCCATTGGGCTTGTCGAATTCGCTGGCGAGCTTGGCCAGCAGCTTGTTGGGCGCCACGCCGATCGAGCAGGTGAGCCGCGTCTCCTCGAAGATGCGCTGCTGGATGTGCCGCGCGAGCACGCGGCCGCCGTCTTCGTCGGCGCCGGGCACCGCCGTAAAATCGATATACACCTCGTCGATGCCGTTGTCCTGCATCACCGGGGCGATGTCGGCGACGATGCGCTTGAACAGCCGCGAGATGCGCCGCACCTCGTCGAAGTCCACCGGCAGCAGGATGGCCTCGGGGCACAGCTTCGCGGCCTTCATCAGCCCCATGGCCGAACCGACGCCGAACTGGCGGGCGGCGTAGGTGGCGGTGGTGGCCACGCCGCGGCCGGCGTAGGCGGTCAGACGCGGGAAGGCTTCGGTGGGAATATGGTCCGGGCCGCCATGCGCTGCGGCGAGTTTCGCCAGCTCATCCTCCTCGCGGCGGCGCCGGCCGCCAATCACCACCGGCAGGCCCTTGAGCTGCGGGTAGCGCAGCAGCTCGACGGAGGCGAAGAAGGCATCCATGTCGAGGTGCGCGATGCGACGGGGCGGAGGCATGGCGCCGCAAGAATACGCGCCGGCGTTGCCGGATCACCAGCCAGTTCCGGTTGATCGGGTAACATCGCCAGCCACAGCCACGGAGGAAGGAATGGCCACAATCACCCGTCGCGAGGCAGTGCAGATCGTGGGGCTGGGCGCCGCCGCAATGGCGATATTCCCCCAGGGCGCACTGGCGCAGCAAGCCGCCTTCCCGAAGGGGGCCGTCATTCGCACCCTGTTTCGCGACTACGCGCCGGAAGAGCTGGCCAACGGCGCCACACTGTTCCACGAACACCTCTCGCTGGGTGCGGATTTCAACCAGCGCTTCGCCGCCGCTTCCGCCGCGGTGCTCGCCGCGCAGGGCGCGCCGTCGCAGCGTCCCGCCGGGCCGCCGCCCACGCCGCCGGGCCCCGATCCCATGCGGGACGTGACCCTCATGGCCCAGGAGCTGCGCAACGCACGGCGCGACGGCGTCGCGTGCATCGTCGATGCCGGGCTGGAAGGCACGGGCATGGATCTCGCCTTCATCCGCGCCGCGGCGAAGCAGGCCGACTTTCCCGTGGTGAAGGGCGCGGGTTTCTACACCGAGCCTTTCTACCCGAAGCAGGTCGCGGGCATGAGCGAGGAGCAGCTGGTGCAGGCGCTCATCAGGCAGGCCGACGAATACCCGGCCGGCGCGTTCGGTGAGATCGGCTCATGGGATGAAATCACCGCCACCGAGCGCAGGGTGTTCCGCGCGGTGGGCAAGGCGCACCTCGCCACCAACCTGCCGGTGTTCACCCACACTGGCATTCCCGGCAAGTCGGCCCTGGAGCAGCTCGACCTGCTCGAGGACGCGGGCGTGGATCCGCGGCGCGTGTGCATCGGTCACTTGGGCAATCTCAATGACCCGAATGTGTACGTGCAAAAAACCATCTGTCGACGCGGCGCGTGGGTGGGGTTCGACCGCCAGGGCAGTGGGCGGGACGCGGACGTGGTGCCGATGGTGAAGGCGTTGATCGATGCGGGGTTCGCGGATCACCTGCTGTTTTCGGGCGATGCCTTCCGCGGCTATGGGCGCGTGGTCACGGCGTTCCTGCCGGCGCTGAAGGCGGCAGGCGTCAGTGATGAGGTGCTGCACCGGATCACCGTGGACAACTCGCGGCGCTTCCTCGCCTTCGTGCCAAGGCGCGGGCGCAAGGCCTGAGCCCTTCGCCCGCGCCGCGGCGGTAGCTCAACGCTGGTCGACCACCCTGGACGCATCCGACGCGTTGGAGATGATGATCTCCACGCGCCGGTTCTGCTGGCGCCCCGCGGCAGTGTCGTTGCTGGCCACCGGCATGTCCGCACCCCTGCCGACGGCGACGATCCGCTCGGCGGGAACGCCCTGCGCCACCAGCGCCGCCTTCACCGCGTTGGCGCGATTCTCCGACAGCGTCTGGTTGGTGCTCGCCGAGCCCGTGCTGTCGGTGTGGCCTTCGATGGTCACCGAGCGGTCCGAGGCCTCGGCGAGGAATTTCGCCAGCCGGTCCACCGTGCCGGTGGCACCAGGCTTCAGCTCCGCATGGCCGGTGTCGAACAGCACGTCGCCCAGCGTCAGCACCATGCCGCGATCGGTCTGCTTCGCCTGCAGGTCGCGCAGCTGCGCCTCCATGTCGGCAGCCCGGCGCTGCGCGGCTTCGGCCTCGAGCCGTGCCTGTTCATTGGCGGATTCCGCCTGCTGCCGCTGCGCATCGGCCTGCTGGCGCGCCAGCTCCGCCTGCCGGCGTTCGGCCTCTGCCTGCTGCTGGGCACTCACGGCCTGTTGCTGCGCGTTTTCGGCTTGCTGTTGCAGAGTCTGTGCCTGGGCGCGCGCGGCTTCGGCCTGCGCGCGCGCCGCCGCCGCCTCCCGCTCGCGCGCCTGCAACAGCACCTTCTGCCGGTCCGCGTCCGCCGCAGCGGTCTGCTCCTCCGCCTCGCCGCGCGCGATCTGCTCCGCCGCGATCTGCGCGTGGCGCTGGGCGAGATAGGCAGCCTGGCGGATGTCCTCGGGCGAGCGCTTCTTGCTGGCCAGGCGATCGGCCTCGAGCAACGCATTGTGGGCGGCCGAGACTTCCTGGGCCGCGTACTTGCCCGCGTCCGGCGCGGATTCCACCTGCTGGACGGCGGTGCGCGCCTCATCCAGCTCGTGACGCGGCGCCGGCGAGCTGCACGCCGCCATCGCCACGGCGAGGGCGACCAGTGCGATTCGGGAATGGCGGGTGTTCATGTCTGCTCTCCTGTTCACGGCGAGGTGGCCGGGCCCGCGACCGGCTTGCGATCGGCTTCCTGGCGCAGTGCCTCCACGCCGTTGCGCGCCTCGCGCGCGGCGGCCTGCTGGCTCGTGGTCTGCGCCTTGGCAGAGGCGTACTGCGCATCGACTTCGGCCTGCCTGGCCAGCCGCAGCGCCTCGCGGTCACCGGCGGCGGACTTCTTGTCCAGCGACAGCTCGGCCTGTGCGTACTTGTCCTTGGCGGCCTGCAGTTCCGGCAGCGAGTTCACGGCCACGCCGCTGCGATCCGCCTGCTGGATGACCACCTGCGTGCGCGCCATCTGCGCGGTCACTTCGTCCGGACGGTGGTAAGTGGCGCAGGCAGGCAGCAGTAGCGGCATGCCCAGCGCGAGGAGGGATCGACGGGGTTTCATGGGAGCCTCGGTGCGAGCGCAGGTGATGCTGCGGTAGTGCGCACAGTGGGCCGGATCACGGCGCGGCTGCACCGGGCGGCCACACATTGGGTGGTGGGATAGCGCCGACGGGATGCACCTACACCTCTCCCTCAAGGGGCGAGCGGGTGGCGGCTGTGGGAAGCGCTTTGCCGGAGATTTTTCGGGCCGCACGGCAACGGCGCCAGCCCCCGCGACATTGCCGTTGATACGCAGGTTCTCTCCGAGCCCGGAGGACCAGTGCCAGCGCACTGCGGCGCTGCCCAGCAGCCGGTGCAGGATGATCAGCAGCAGGCAGGCCCCCAGCCTGGGGAAGAAGCTGGCCTGGCCGTTGGCGTGCGACGACCCTAGAGTCGGGGTCCCCTGCGGCCGCGGGCGCCATAGAGAAGGTAGGCAACGACGATCGCCACCACGATCAACCCGATGGGACCGACGCCCCAGCCCGCGCCGAAACCCCAGTACAAGCCGCCGCCGCCGCCGAACAGCAACAACAGCACGATCAAGACCAACAGCAGATCCATATTGCCTCCTGCCACAGTGATCCTGTGAATTCCGATCGAGTCGGCAGAGAAGACCGATCAGTCGAGACACGCAGGGTTGCTACACGCAGCCATTGTTGCCCGCGGCTGGCGCTTTCGCGCTGGGAGCGTTGCCCGTGTTGGCGTCGGCCTGCGCCGACAAGGATGCGCGCCTGACGCTGGGGAGGCTTTCAGCGCACGACGCGGAACGTCAGGTTGTACCGCCGGTCTCCGGTCAGCGGATGCTGGCCGTGCGGAAGTTCAGCAATGCCGTGGAAGGTCATTCGATCCACACCGCCCCAGACTGCCACGTCACCGTGGGCCACCGGGATGCGGCGCGGGCGGTCCGTGCGCAGCTGCCCGCCCCACAGGAAGGTTGCGGACACCCCCAGCGAAACCGACACGATGGGCGCGATGCGGTCGCGTTCATCTCGATCCTGGTGCAGTGACAGGCGCGCGCCGGGGCGGTACTCGTTGATCAGGCATGCGTCCGGGGCGTAGTGGGGGAAGCCGGCGGCTGCGGCAGCGGAGGCGGCGAGGTCGCGGAAGAGGGCGGGCATGGCGGGCCATGGGCGGCCGGTCTCGGGATCGATCGGGTCGTAGCGGTAGCCGGAGCGGTCGCTGACCCAGCCGAGGGAGCCGCAGTTGGTCATGGCGACGGACATTTTGTGGCCGCTGCGGGTGACCAGATGGCGGAAGGGCGAGATCGCGCTCATCAACCTGATTTCATCCAGCAGCTGAGTGGCGTAGACCTGGGCGAAGCCCTGAAGTATCGACGCCTCACGACCCAGCTCGATGCTTCTTGCGTTCGGCGAATGACCGTCGAAGTCCAGTTGAAGGCTGTCGGTGTGCATGAGGTGGTCGATGAGAGACGAGGTTCCGGCAGGTAGACTCAATGGCACGTGGACCTTGATATTCGCGCCAGGAATACCAGGAGAGAGTGACCGTCCAGCAATTACGGTGCAAGAGAATTCTTGTAACTTTCGTAGTCGGAAAGGTATTGACGTGCGGATTCATCAGTGAACGCTCCGGTAGATAACTCTGTGCGCTTGCTTCTTGATCGTGGACTCATCATACGGATCGAATTCCACGCCCTCGCTGGTCAGTGTCGGGTTCACCAATGGCGACTGTGCTTCCGGTGGACGGCTGCAGGGCCGGAAGACGTTGAGATCGTGGATTACCACTGACGGTGGGACGAGCAATGGCATCGAAGAACGGCATGCGCCCGGTTCACCCCGGCGAAATTCTCAAGGAAGAATTCCTGAAGCCCATGGCTCTCAGTGCAAACGCCCTGGCCAGGGCGTTGCATGTGCCGGCACCGCGCATCAACGACGTCGTGCTCCAGCGTCGTGGGGTCACGGCAGATACGGCGATGCGCCTGGCGCGGTACTTCGGCGGCGATGCGCAATCGTGGCTGAATCTGCAGATGATCTACGACTTGCGCGTTGCGGAGCGGGCCAACGCCCGCCGCATCAAGCGCGAGGTGGTGCCGGCTCAGCGCTCCCGGTAGTAGAGTCGCATCGCGATCGGCGCAAACACCGCGGTAACGATCGCCGAAGCAATCAGCACCCACAACACATCCTTGTCCTGTACGTCTCCGTGCATCAATCCGCGCGAGGCGTCGGTGAGATGCGTGACCGGGTTCAATGACACCACCCTCTGCATGAACCCCGGCATCGTCTTCGGGTCCACGAAGATGTTACTGACGAAGGTCATCGGAAACAGCAGCAGCATGCTGCTGGTCATCACCGACTCCGGCGTGCGCACCAGCATGCCGACGATGATCCACATCCACGACACCGACGAGACGAACAGCAGGATCAGCGCCACCGCGGCCACGACGCCGAGCACGCCGCCGCCGGGCCGGAAGCCCAGGATCAGCCCGACGAGGATCACCACGATGGCCGCCAGCGCGTAGCGCGAAAGATCGCCGAGCAGCGCGCCGACCACGGGCGCGGGTTGCCAGATGGGCAGCGACTTGAAGCGGTCGAACAGGCCCTTCTGGATGTCCGTGCACAGCCCGACGCCGGTGTAGATGGTGAGGAACACCATGGTCTGCACCACGATGCCGGGAATCAGCCACTGCACGTACTCCTTCGGCGAGCCGGCCAGCGCGCCGCCGAACAGGTACGTGAACATGAACGTCATCATGATGGGGAACACCAGCACGTCGAACAGCTGGAAGGGCACGTGCTTGATCTTCAGCATCGCGCGCCACGCCAGCGTGAGCACGGCGGCGAAGGTGCCGACGCGCGCGGGCCGGCGGTCGGCGGAAAGCAGGCGGGCGATGCCGTTGCTCATGATTTCGCCTTCTCGTCCGCAGCTTCCACCGGCTTGCCGGTAAGTGCGAGGAACACATCGTCCAGGCTGGGCTGCGCCAGCGCGAACTCGGCGATGCCGATGCCGCCGGCGGCCAACTGTGCCAGTGCCTGCGGCACCAGTTCCTCGCGCGTGACCTTGGCACCGATCTGGTCGGGTTCGCTGCCATGGTGCGCTTCGCCGAGCACGGCTTGCAGGATCACTTCGGCGGCGTCGCGCTGTGCGGCGTCGCTGAGCGTGAGGTGCACGGCGCGGCCGCCGACGGAAGCCTTGAGTTCCCTGCTGGTGCCTTCCGCGATCACCCTGCCGTGGTCGATCACGGCCATGCGGTCGGCGAGACGGTCGGCTTCGTCCAGGTATTGCGTGGTGAGCAGCACGGTGGTGCCGTTGGCGGCGATGGCGCGCACGATGTCCCACACCTGGTTGCGGCTGCGCGGGTCGAGGCCGGTGGTGGGCTCGTCGAGGAACAGCAGCTCGCTGGTGACGATGAGGCTGGCGGCGATGTCCAGCCGCCGGCGCATGCCGCCCGAATACGTGCGCACCTGGCGCTTCGCGGCGTCGCTGAGCTCGAAGGCGGCGAGCAGCTCATCGGCGCGCGTGCCGGCGCCGCGCCAGGAAAAACCCAGCAGCCGCGCAAACAGCACCAGGTTCTCGCGGCCGGTGAGGTCCTCGTCCACCGAGGCGAACTGGCCGGTCACGCCGACCTTGGCGCGCACTTCGGCGGCCTCCTTCACCAGGTCGTGGCCGAGCACGCGCGCGCTGCCGCCGTCGGGCTTGATCAGCGTGGTGAGCATGCGGATGGTGGTGGTCTTGCCGGCGCCATTGGGGCCGAGCAGGCCGTACACCGCGCCGCGCGCGACGGCGAGATCGATGCCGGCGACGGCCTGCGTGTCGCCGAAGCGCTTGGCGAGGCGGGTGGTTTCGATGGCGGGGGACATGGGCGGCCATACTGCCCCAACTGGCGTTGCGGCGTTATCCGCGTGGCGGCCGCCGCGGCCGCGTACGGGCTCAGTCGCAGTGGATCAGGCCTTGACGTCCAGCAGGCTGCTGACCATCTCATCGGCCGCGCGGATCACCTTCGCCGCCGCCTGCGTGTACAGCACCTGCTGGTGCGAATCCACCAGCGCGTTCACCGTGTTGCGGGATTCCACCGAATCCACCGCCGTGGAGTTGGCGACCACGGCCGCGTCCTTGTCCAGGTTGTCGCGCGATTTCTGGATGGCGTTTGTGGCGCTCTGCACGGCGCTGGGGATGGAGGTGATGTCGCTCATGGCGCCAAGCCTAGAACGACCCGGCGCGGCGTTGCCGTGAAACGGCGCATGGCGCACATGACATTTGCCGGGCGCCGCGACATAAGCGGCGCCGATCGCACCGCGTCAGGGCTCGGCGGACTCGTCGTACACCAGCCCGGGTTCCACCGGCCCGAGGAACTTGGTGGCGAACACGGCGTGGTGCGGGCCGGTGAGGTTCGGCCGCATCTCGCGCTTCAGGGTATCCCACACCTCGTCGTACTCACCCTGCACCTGCGTGCTCATGGTGTTGGTGACGATGGTGAGCTTCCGGTTGGCGCGCAGGCGCTGGATGAAACCCAGGATCTCGGGGATGTATTCCGCGCTGAGCGGATACAGGCTGATTTCAACGCTGATGAGCTGGCTCATCGCGCCATGATACGCGATGAGCCGACGCGACGGCGCCGCGGCTACTTGTCGTCCTGCACGGCCTTCACGTCCTTGTGGTGCTTGCCCTTGGGCGGCGGGGCACTCTTGCGCAGGCTCTGGATCTGGCAGCGGCCGGTGCCGCCGGGCACGATCACCTCGCTGAAGCGATCGAGCTGGTCCATGCCGCGGTTCTTGAAGCCCAGCTCCACGGCGAATTCCAGGCCGGTGCAGGGCGCCATGACGCGCGCGTAGTACCACTGTTTGCGGATGTCCTGGATCCACAGGCCGTTCTCGCCGTTGGCCTGCCAGCCCAGGATGGAATCGGGCATGTTGATGAAATGGATCGAGGTCTCCGGGCCTTCCAGGCCGGGCGGATCGTTGTTTTCCGTGGCCTGCTTGCTGGCGCAGGCCTGCGAGATCGCCATGGTGGCGGCCAATGCAAAGACTAGCCTCTTCATACGTCTTCTCCTCGCAGTGCGATGCACTTCATTGTGCGCCTTGAACCTGTACGCAGGCTGACCGGGAATTGACAGCGACGCCGGGCCCTTCGTAGCCTAGCGGGGTCGAAGGTGACTTCCCGTGGCAACGCGGGAGGTTGAAACGGGAAGCCGGTGCGCGCGCAAGCGCAAGGCCGGCACTGCCCCCGCAACGGTAAGTGGGTTTTGTTCGCTGGCGCGCAGCCACTGGGCCGATGGCCCGGGAAGGAATGCCAGCCGAACGTGCCGCGGTGCTCCACGGCACGGATCCATGAGTCCGGAGACCGGCCTTCGCACAGGAGTCCGTGTAGCAACTCATGGCCGTGCGGGGACGCACGGTGGAGCAGTCATCATCATGCGCCATTCTGTCACTGGCCCTCTGGGCCTGGTTGTCCTTTCTTTTGCCTCCGTTCTGGCGGGTGCCGCCGACCTCGACCAGGTCATCGTCACCGCCAATCGCCTGCCTGAGCCGCAATCGGCGGCGCTGGCCGATACCACGGTGCTGACCCGCGACGACATCGAGGCGCGGCAGGCACGCTCGCTCGAGGACCTGCTGGCCGGCGTGGATGGCGTCGCCATCAGCAACAGCGGCGGTCCGGGCAAGCTCACCTCCTTCTTCGTCCGCGGCACCGATGCCGACCAACTGCTGGTGCTGGTGGATGGCGTGCGCATCGGTTCGGCCACCGCCGGCACTGCCGCATTGCAGAACCTGCCGGTGGAGCTGATCGACCGCATCGAGCTGGTACGCGGTCCGCGCTCCAGCCTGTACGGCGCCGATGCCATCGGCGGGGTGCTGCAGATCTTCACGCGCCGTGGCGGCGGCGCCTGGCAGCCGGATTTCAGCGCCAGCGGCGGCAGCTTCGATACGCGCCAGGCACAGGCGCACCTCGGCGGTGGTGACGAGCATGCGTGGCTGCAGCTGACGGGCGGCTGGCAGGATACGGCCGGCATCAACGCCTGCCGTGGAAGCAGCGTCGAGTTCGCCGGCTGCTACACCGAGGAGCCGGACCGTGATGGCTACGACTACCGCTCGGTGAGCCTGCGCGCCGGCGGCGAGCTGGGCGCGGATACCGCGCTGGAGGCCAGCCTGCTGCGCGCCACCAGCCATGTCGAATACGACGGTTCGTTCGCCAACAACAGCCACCTGCTGCAGCAGGTGGCCGGCGCCACGCTCACGCAGTCGCTGGGCGGATTCGGCCATCTCGCGCTGCGCCTGGGCAGTGCCTGGGATCGATCCAGCGATTACCTGGATGAGGCGTTCGAGGATCGCTTCGCCACACGCCGCGACAGCGCCGGGCTGCAGTGGGATGTGGCGCCTGCGTCCGGCCAGATGCTTTCGCTGGGGGCGGATTTCCTGCGCGACCATGTCGGCGGCACCACCGAGTACATGGTGGCGGCGCGCGACAACAGCGCCCTGTATGCGCAGTACGTGGCCGATGTCGGCCGCTGGCGCCTGGAAGGCAGCCTGCGCGGTGACGACAACCAACAGTTCGGCCGCCACGCCACCGGCAACGCCGCCGCCGGCTACGCGTTGAGCGATTCGCTGCAGCTGCTGGCGCAGTACGGCACCGGCTTCAAGGCGCCGACCTTCAACGACCTGTACTACCCGGCCGATCCGGTCTTCGGTCCGGCGAGCAATCCGGACCTGCGGCCGGAGCGCTCGCAGAGCCTGGAGCTGGCGCTGCGCGGCCATGTGCAGGCGGCGAGCTGGCGTGTGTCGGGCTACCGCACCCGGGTGCGCGACCTGATCGCGCTGGACAGCAACTTCCTGCCGGCCAACATCGACGCGGCGCTGATCCGCGGCGTGGAAGCGACCGGCTCGCTGCCCTGGCGCGACTGGAACCTCGAGGCCGGCCTGACGCTGCAGGATCCCGAGAACCGCAGCGAGGACGCCAATCGCGGCAACGACCTGGCGCGCCGTCCGCGCAGCGCTGCGCACCTGGACCTGGCCCGGCACATCGGCAGGTTTTCATTCGGTGCGCGCTGGGTGGGCGAGGGGCATCGCTACGACGATGCGGCCGGCACGGTGCGCCTGGCCGGCTACGATACGCTCGACCTGCGCGCCGAGGCACGAGTCAGCCCCGACTGGCGGCTGCAGCTGCGCGCCGCGAACGTGCTCGACAGGCACTACGAGACCATCGCCTGGTACAACCAGCCGGGCCGCGCCATCTACCTGACTGTGCGGTATGGCGCGGCGGGCCGATGAGCCGCTGATCAGCTGCCGCGCGGCTTGATCTGCAGCTCGCCGCGCCGGTAGTCGATGATGAGCTCATCGACCAGCCCGAGGATGTCCATGCCGATCAGCAGCGCGGGCTCCTCGCGCAGCTGCCAGTGATCGAAGATGTGCAGTGGCGCGAAGGTCACCCAGGCATCGCGCACGGTGAGCTCGCCGAGCTGGATGGGCGAGAGGTTCACGCCCACGCCGCTCTGCCATTCGCCGGTGGCGCCCTGCACGCGATCGGCCGCGGGTGGCCGGCCATGGGCCAGTTGCCGGCGCAACGCCGCCTGCAGCGCCAGGTTGCCCACGGTCGATTGCGCGCCGGTGTCGATGATGGCGCGCACCGGCACGTTCCCGACGCGGGCCTGCACCACCAGCAGGTGTGCCGGATCCGGCAGCACGCGGATGGCGCCGAAACCCGCCGGCGCGCTGTGGTTGCGCGAGGGCGCGATGGAAATGATGTCGTGGCGGAAGTCGATGAAGATGCGCTGGCCCTGCAGTCCTTCGATGCCCAGCAGTCCTTCGGCGCCGCCGAACACATCGGCCACGATGGGCATGTTCGAGGGCTGCAACTGCAGGTCGCCCACCTGCAGGCTGCCCACGGCGATGGTCGAGGCCACCGCCGTGCCGGTCACGCCGTGCACCAGCACCTGCGGGGAGTGACCGGCCGGCGCGCCGAGCCGCAGCGCCATTGCCTGGGTCACCGCCGAGCGCTGCGCGCCGGTGTCGAGCACCAGCCGGAACGGGCCCTTGCCATCCACCTCCACCGGCACCCACACGCGGCCGATGCGATCGCGCGTGGTCGGGGCGACATAGCGCGGCTCCGGCGCGGTGACCACCACTTCGGCGAGCTCCTCGTCGGCGGGCGGTTGCGCGGCCTGGGCCCATCCCAGCACGGAGAGGCCCAGTGCCACGGTGATCTTGCAGAACGGGAGTGCCGGCACGAGCTTCTCCCCGGTTGCGTGGCTACCAGACCAGGTCGTCGGGGACGACGTAATCCTTGTAGGGATCATCCGCGGCCGGGGCGGCGGCTGGCCGGTTGAGGTGCAGCAGGGCCTTCTCCGCGCGCGCGCCCACCTGCTCGCCGATGGCGGCGGGGACGAAGGCGAAGCGGCCATCGCAGCGCACGATGGCCAGCTCGCCGGCGATGAGCCGCGCGCGCAGCGCCGGCGTCACCTCGATGCGATGGATCTCGCTGCCCTGCTGGAAGTTGTAGAAATCCTCGCTCTCCACCCGCGGCACCTGGTGCGCGGCCACCAGCTGGCGGATCTCGGCGTACTTCGCGCGCCGCTCGAGCTTTTCCTGCTTGCGGCGGTTCAGCTCGGCATCGCGCGCGGCCTTCTGCGCGGCGGCCTTCTGCGCGGCGATCTCCTGCGGCGTCGGCGGCCGCGGCTTCTTGCCGCGCGGCGCCGCGAACTGCTGCTGGCGCTGCTCGCGTTCGGCGCGCTGCACCTGCTGCTCGGACACCAGACCGGCTTTCAGCAATTGTTCGCGCAGCGACAGGCTCATGGGCGCATTTTAGCGCGTGGCTGGCGCTGGAGTACGATAGCCGCCAAGGAGAAAGGACCATGCCACGCATTCCGCTGCTTTCCGCCCTGGTGCTGCTGGCGCTGTCGCCGGCCGCCTTCGCCGTGCCGGACGCCAACGGCAATATCAGCTCCACCCCGCCGCCGGATCTTTCCGATGACGCGGTGATGAAGGCGCGGCTGAACTACAACGTCGGCTACGAGGGCTGGCAGAAGGCGCAGCAGCTCGAGCTGGAGGGCGGCAAGCTGCAGGGCGCGAAGGCGCGTGACAATGCCGAGGCCGTGAAGGCCGGGCTGCGCGCGGCGCGCGAGCACTTCCGCACCGCGGTTGCCGCCGATCCCAGCCTCAAGGAAGCCTGGAACATGCTGGGCTACACCAGCCGCCGGCTCGGGGACTACGAGGAGTCGTTCCAGGCCTACGACAAGGCGCTGGCGCTGCAGCCGAACTATCCCGAGGCCATCGAGTACCGCGCCGAGCTGTTCCTGCTGACCGGCCGCCTGCCGCAGGTGAAGGAGGCCTATGCCTCGCTGCAGAAATCCTCGCCCTCGTATGCCGGCGTGCTGAAGGCCTCGATGAAGGATTTCATCAGGAGCCGGCAGCCGCTGCCGGAGACGGTGTCCGCGGCCGATCGCGATGCCTTCGCGGCCTGGGTGGCGAAGCTGTAGCTACAGCAGCCGGGCGGCGGCCTCGCTGCCGCTGAGCCAGGCCCCGTGCAGCGTGCCGTAGTAGTTCACCGAGGCCGCCTCGCCCGCGAACTGCAGCCGCGGTGACAGCGGCGTGGCCAGGCGCGTGCGGCAATCCGCATGCCCGGGAAGCGCGACCGAATAAGACCCCAGCGCATGCGGGTCGCTGCCCCAGGCCGTGGCCACCGCGGCGCCGATCTCATCGAGCACGCCGGTGCCGAAGATGCGGCCCAGCTCCTCGCGCGCGAACTGCACCAGCGCGCCACCCTGCTCCAGCTCGCGCGACAGGTCGCCGCCGAAGTAGGCCATCAGCAGCGGCTGGTCCGCGGCATGCACGAACCAGCTGCAGGTGCGCGAGGTGGCCGTGGTGCCGAGGAAGTGCCGCGAGGGCATGTCCGCGAGCCGGCCGCGCTCGATGCGGAAGAACACCTTGTTCACCACGCCCAGCGGCAGGCTGGCGAAGGCTTCCTCCCAGCCGCGCGGCAGCGCCGGATTGAAACGGATGGCGCCGCTGGCCAGCACGCTGGTGGGCACGGTGACGATGGCATGTTCCGCCTCCACGCTGCCGGCGGTGGATTCGATGCGCACGGTGTCACCGCTCCAGTCGATGGCCAGCACCTCGGCGCCGAGCGTCACCGGCAGGCCGCGCGCGGCGTACTCCACTACCGCGCCCAGGCCCTCGCGCACCGCCCAGTTGTCCGCGGAATCCGCGTAGCGGTGCAGGTCCAGCGTGGAGACCTCGCGGCTTTCCGCGCCCACCGCCCAGGTCATCACCGCATCGAAGCGCGGGCGGTAGTCATCCTGTGGCAGCACCTCGGTGAGCGCGATGTCGCGGCCCGCGAGCGCCACGGCCTCGATCAGGCTGTGATAGCGCTGATAGGAGGCCGCCGCCGCGGCCTTCTCGGCCCGCGAGGGTTCATGGCCGCCGATCCATGCCGCCGTGCCCCAGCCCGGATCACGGCGCAGCACGGTGAAGCCGCCCTCCTCGGCCAGCGCGGTGAAGGCGTTGTCGCGCGCGAAGTGCAGCCAGGCCGCGCCCAGGTCCGCCGGCGCGCCCAGCGAGGTGTCCACCACGGCGCGCCCGCCGACGCGGCCGCGTGCCTCCAGCACCACGATGTTCCGGCCCGCAGCCACGAGCTTGCGCGCGGCAGCAATGCCCGCCGCGCCAGCGCCGATGATGGCTGCGTCGAAGATGCCCATATGGCCCCGAGTCTACTTGCTAACATTGCACTCCATGAAGGGAGTCGAACAGCTACTGGCCAACAACCGGCAGTGGGCCGCCGATGCAAAGCGGCGCGATCCGGAATTCTTCTCGCGCCTGGTGGCGCAGCAGGCGCCGCGCTACCTGTGGATCGGCTGTGCCGACAGTCGCGTCCCCGCCAATGAAATCACCGGCCTCGCGCCGGGAGAGCTGTTCGTCCATCGCAATGTGGCCAACCTGGTCGTGCACAGCGACCTCAACTGCCTGTCGGTGATCCAGTACGCGGTGGACGTGCTGAAGGTGGACGACATCATCGTCACCGGCCACTACGGCTGCGGCGGCGTGCAGGCCGCGCTGGCCTCGACCTCGTTCGGGCTGATCGACAACTGGCTGCGCCACGTGCAGGACATCCGTGACCGGCATCCCGAGAAGCTCGCGGCCGCGGGCAAGGCCGCGGCGGATCGGCTGTGCGAGCTCAATGTGCTCGAGCAGGCGCTGAACGTGTGTCGCACGACGGTGGTGCGCGATGCCTGGGATCGCGGCCAGCACGTGAACGTGCACGGGCTGATCTATTCCGTGGCCGACGGGCTGCTGAAGGACCTGCATTTCCGCACCAGCGGCGATACGGACAGTACCGCGGTGTTCGACACCGCCGTCGCGGGACTCGTGGGCAGGTAAGACGGCGCTCAGCCAGCCGCCCACCGCACCCATTTACCATGCGGGTGCGCGTCGGCCAGCACCCGCCTGTCACCCGATGGCCACAGCGTGAGCGACAGCGCCGAGCGCTCGGTGCCATCCACGCTTTCGAACGCCAGATGGGCCAGGCCGGTGCCGCCGTGCGTGCGGGCCGCCGCCTGGTCGAGCGCGGCGCTGATGCGGTCCTGTACCGGCTTGGGAAGGTAGGACCAGACATAGGAGTGATACAGCACGGTGGTCTGTCCTTCCGGCAGCGTGGCCAGTCCGGCCTCGACCCAGTCGGCGGCATCACCGCGCTGCACCGGCGGTGGATCGCGGCTCGCCAGCTCGAGCGCGCTGCGCACGCGCGCCATGCGCTCACTCTGCTCGGCCCACACATAGGAGAGCAGGCGAATGCGTTGCGCGGGAACCGACAGGTCGACCGGCAGCTGATCGACACCCTGGCGTGAGGCCACGACGATTTCCGCGGCCGCCGGTGAAGATCCGCTCCACTCCGGTTCGAGCACCACGGGCGAGTCCTCGGGACCCCAGGCGCCGCTGCCGAGCCGGCAGCGATAGCGGTCCCACAGCAGGTTCAATCCGGCGCTCGCCCCCATCTCGAGCAGGCGCAGGGGCAGGCGCTGGGCGCGCGCCACTTCCAGGAATCCGCCGAGCAGCACCGCCGAGCGCATCACCTCGTTGGTCTGCGGCGGATTCCCGAGCCATCCGGCCATGGCTGGCCAGGACGCGGCCGCGCTAGCCAACTCATCCAGTACGGCGGGATCACTGTCCAGCCGCTCGTAAGCGGCCTTGAACGGCTCGACGCCCTGCAGTGCCAGCCGGTGCATGCCGCCGGCCGCACGCAGCGGCAGCGCGTCCGCCAGCGGATTGCCCGGCCAGTCGCCGAGCAGGCGATGCCATGGTCCAACGGCCTCGAAGTTGCGCAGTACCGCGGCCAGCACGGCGGCCGTGAACGGAGCCGCACCCTGCAGGCACCAGCCCGCCTGGGCGCGGAACGCAGCGGCGACGGCTTCGTCGCCCGATGATCCGGATGGAACGCCGCCGGCGCTCAGTGGGCGGAATCCGCGACGCCGGCCGAGCCCGCGGCGCCGCCGGCATTGTGCACCGGATGGGCGGGCGCCGCTTCCGTGTGCCCGCGCATGCGCCGCATCAGCCCGCGCACGCCGTGCTCGAAATCATCCATCAGCGTGTACAGCACCGGCACCACGAACAGCGACAGCGCGGTGGAAGCCAGCAGGCCGCCCATCACCGCCGCGCCCATCGGCGCGCGGAAGCTGTTGCCGCCGTGCAGGTTGATGGTGATGGGGATCATGCCGGCGATCATCGCGATGGTGGTCATCACGATGGGCCGCACGCGCTTGCTGCAGGCGTCGAGGATGGCGTCATGGCGCGACAGGCCGTGGTTGCGGCGGGCCATCACGATGTACTCCACCAGCAGGATGGAGTTCTTGGTGACGATGCCCATCAGCGTCAACAGGCCGATCAGTGCCGGCAGCGACAGCTCCATGCGCATCAGGAACAGCATCACCACCGCGCCGCCGGCCGAGGGCGGCAGCGCCGACAGGATGGTGATGGGCTGGATCACGTCGTGGAACAGCAGCACCAGCAGCGCGTAGATGCAGAAGATGCCGATGACCATCGCCATGATGAAGCCGGTGAACACGTCGTTCATGATCTGCGTGTCACCGGTCTCCACGGTGTGCACGCCCTGCGGCAGGTTCTTCATGGTCGGCAGCGCCTTGATCTTGTCGTTGGCGTCGCCGAGGGCCATGGTGCCGCGGTCGGCATACAGCGTGATGTTGCGGCTGCGGTCGTAGCGGTCGATCTGCGACGGGCCGGCGCCGAAGCTCACATCGGCGACGTTTTCCAGCGGCACCGAGCCGTTGCGCGCGGGCACCTGCAGCAGCCGGATCTGGTCGATGCTGGCGCGCGCCGCATCGTTGAGCCGCACGTTGATCGGGATCTGCCGGTCGGGCAGGTTCATCTTCGACAGGTTCAGCGTGATGTCGCCGCTGGTGGCGATGCGCGTGGCCTGGCTGATCGCCGCGGTGGTCACGCCCAGTTCAGCGGCGCGCGCCGGCAGCGGCCGGATCTCCAGCTCGGGCTGCAGCAGCGCGGCGCTGGAGGTGACGTTGGTGAAGCCGGGCACGCGCCGCAGCTCGTGCTCCACGTTGGTCGCCACCTGCGCGAGCTGGTTGGAATCATCGCCGGTGAGCGTGATCTGCACCGGGCCACCGCCCGGCCCGCCGTTGTTGCCGCTCTGGATGCGCACCCCGGGGATGCCGCGCAGGTCGGCGATCATCGCCTGCTGCAGCTGCTGCTGCGAGCGTTTGCGCTTGTTGCGGTCGGTGAGGCTGACGAAGGTGTCGGCGCTGGTCGGCGTCAGCGACACCGTCACGTGTTCCGTCTCGCGGTAGGCCTTCATCTTCTGCAGGATGCTGGCGGCCACCGTGCGCGCATCATCCATCGTCGAGCCCGGTGGCAGGCTGACGCTGAGGTTCACGAAGCCGAAGTCCTGGTCCGGCTGGAAGCCGGTGGGCAGCGTGCGCGCCAGCGCGAAGGCAATGAGCATCAGCAGCGTGGACACGCCCACCGTCTTCCAGCGATGCACCAGCGCCCATTCGACCTTGCCCACGTACCACTGCTTGAAGCGCCCGGGGCGCTCCAGTTCGGCCTCCGGCTTCATCAGCCGCGAGGCCATCAGCGGCGTCAGCGTGCGCGCCACCAGCAGCGAGAACAGCACGGCCACCGTGGCGGTGAACGCGAACGGCTTGAAGAACTCGCCGGGAATGCCGCCCATGAACGCCACCGGGATGAACACCGCGCACAGCGTCAGCGAGGTGGCGATCACCGCGAGGCCGATCTCGATGGCCGCGTCGGTGGCGGCCTGCAGCGGCGGCTTGCCCATGCGCAGGTGGCGCACGTTGTTCTCCACCTCGACGATGGCATCGTCCACCAGCATGCCGACCACCAGCGAGAGGGCCAGCATGGTCAGCGTGTTCATCGAGAAACCGAACATGTGCAGCGCCCAGAAGCTCGGGATCACCGACAGCGGCAGCGCGGCCGCCGAGATCAGCGTGGCGCGCACATTGCGCAGGAAGAACCACACCACCGCGATCGCCAGCAGCGCGCCCTCGATGAGCATGGTCATCGAATCCCGGAACTGCGAGCGGATCTCCTTGTCCGCCACCGAGTTGATCTCGGTGATGTGGATCTGCGGATATTTCGCCTGCAGTTCCTTCACCGCCTTGCGCGCGCCGTTGGCCACTTCCACCGCGCCCTGGCCCCAGGCGCGGAACACGCGGAAGCCGATCACCGGCTGGCCGTCGAGGCGCACTTCCTGGCGGATCTCGGCGGCCTGGTCGTGCACGGCGGCGATGGCATCGAGCCGGATGTTGCGGCCATCGCCGAGGGTGATCGGCAGCGCCGCCAGCTCCTGCACCGAGCCGGCGGTGCCCAGCGTGCGCACGCTCTGCTCCTGCGAGCCGATGCGCGTCTCGCCGCCGGGCAGTTCCACCTGCGTGCTGACCAGCTGCCGCGACACGTCGCCGGCGGTGACGCCCAGCGAGGCCATGCGGTCCGGGTCGAGGTCCACGCGGATCTCGCGGTCCACGCCGCCGATGCGGGCGACCTGGCCCACGCCATCCACGCCGGACAGCGCGCGGATCACGTTCAGGTCCACGAACCAGGACAGCTCGGTGTCGGAGAGCTTGTCCGAGGCCACCGCGAAGGTCAGCACCGGGTCGCCTACCGTGGAGGCGCGCGAGATATACGGCTCGGTGGCGTCGATCGGCAGGTTCGGCCGCACGCGCGTGACCGCGTCACGCACATCGTCCATGGCCTGCTGCAGGTCGGTGCCGAACTGGAATTCGATGGCGGTCTGCGAATTGCCCTGCGTCACCGTGGAGGTGATGTGCTGGATGCCGACGATGTTGGAGACCCCGTCCTCGATCTTGCGGGTGATCTCGGTCTCCATCTGCGAGGGCGGCGTGCCCGCGTAGGCGACGTTGACGATGATGTAGGGAAAGGTGATGTCCGGCTGGTTCTGGATCGGCAGCCGCGGAAAGCTGATCAGCCCGCCCACCACCAGCGTGATGAAGATCATCAGCACCGGAACGGGGTTGCGGATCGACCAGGTGACGAAATTCACGGGCCGGCCTGCGCCACCGGTTCGGGCGCCGCGTTGTTGGCCACGGTCACCACATCGCCGTCCTTCAGGAAGCCGGCGCCGCGCACGGCCACCACCTCACCGGCGGTCAGGCCCGAGGCGATCTCCATGTCCTGGCCATGCACGCCGGCCTGCTCGACGCGGCGCCGTTCCACGCTGTTGCTGGCCTTGAGCACGAATACATAGCTGTAGCCATCCTGCATCACCACGCTGGCGATGGGCACCAGCAGCCCGGGGCCCGCACCGGCGGCAATCTCGCCGCGCGCGAACATGCCGGGCCGGGCGTTGCCGTCGGTGATGTCCACGTACACCAGGCCGGTGCGATTGATGGTCTGCACGGTGGGTGCCACGGTGCGCACGCGGCCCTTCACCAGCGTGCCATCGGCGGCGGTGAGCTGCACCGCCTGGCCGGCCTTGATGCGCGAGAGCTCGGCCTCGGGCACTTCGGCGCGCCATTCCACGCGATCCTTGCGCAGCAGGCGCAGCATCTCGGTGCCGGCCTGCGCGATCTGGCCGACGCTGACCGTGCGCGACGTGATGGTGCCGTCGTCGGGTGCGGTGACGGTGCCATAGCGCAGGCGCAGCTCGGAGGTGGTGACGTCGGCGGCGGCCGTATCCACGCGCGCCTGCGCGGCGATTTCCTCGGCCTTGAGCTGGTCCAGGTCGGCGGCCGACAGCGCGCCGGAGGTGGACACGGACTGGCCACGCCGCAGCGCTGCCGCGGCATTGGTCTCGGAAGCCTGCGCGCTGCGCAGCGCGGCGCGCTTGGAGGCGAGGTCCGCCTCCAGCATGTCGGTGGACAGCCGCACCAGCGGCTGGCCCTTCTTCACATGCGAGCCCACGTCCACCAGCACCTCGGCGATGCGATAGCCGCCGACCTCGGCGCTGATCACCACTTCCTGCCAGGGAAAGATCGAACCGGTGGCGGGCACGCTGCGCACCAGCTGCTGGCTGCGCACCGGCGTGGTGGTGATGGTCAGCGCGGCGGACTGCTCCGCGTTGCTGTTCTTCGTGGAGCTGTCGGCAGTCTTCGCGGCATTGCCGCTGGCGGAATCGCTGCGGTTGCAGCCGGCGAGCAGCCCCGCCAGGCAGGCGAGGACGAACAACGAATGGCGGGACATGGAAAGGCGCATTTGCAGCTACGATCCGGGAGGTACGGAGTGGATTCTAGATGGGTACCCGGTGATGGCTTGTGCCATATCAGGTGACTGATAGAATATCAGGTACCTTACCTATGGCCAAGGCGCCAGCAAAGGACGTCCAGGTGGAGACCAGCCGACCGAACGATCGTTCGCCGGAGGAGCAGATTGGCTACCTTCTGAAGCGCCTGATGCATCAATTCCGGCATCAGGTGGAGGAGCGGCTGCGCCGCCATACCGACGTTTCGTTCGCGCACCTGGTGGTGCTGGACCAGCTCCAGCAGGAGCCCGGCATCCCCGGCGCGCGCCTGGCGCGGCGCCTGCTGGTCACCGCGCAGACCATGACCGGTTTGCTGCGGCGCCTCGAAGCCGAGGGTGCCATCGAGCGGCGTCCCGATCCGCACAATCGCCGCGCCGACCGCTGGTACGCGCTGCCGGCGGGCATCGAGCGGCTGCGCTCGGCACGCTGCGCCGGTGCGCCGGTGATGACGCAGATGCTCTCGCAGCTGTCGGCCAAGGAAGTGGCCGAGCTGCGTGGCTACCTGGAGCGCTGCGTCGAAGGACTCGAATCGGCGGTTCCCGAAGACGACACCACGGCTGCCAGCACCCGGCCCGCGCGCGAGGCGAACCTGCCGGCTTCATGAGCGCCGTACTCGCCGGCCTCTACGTCCATCCCGTCAAATCCGCCGCCGGGTTCGCCTGCCAGAGCGCGCGGCTCGGGCATTACGGCCTCGAGCACGATCGCGAATGGATGATCGTGGATCCGGCCGGGCGCTTCCTCACGCAGCGTGACGAGGCGCGGCTCGCGCTGCTCACCACCGCAATTGAAGATGGTTTCCTGAAGCTCGCCAATCCGCAGGGAGCCGGGCCTGCGCTGCCGCTGGATCACCAGGGCGCGGCGCGCGAGGTGCAGGTGTGGCGCTCGGTATGCGCGGGGTTTGATGCGGGCGATGAGGTGGCGGGCTTTCTTTCCGGCTGGCTGGGCCGGCCATTGCGGCTGGTGCGTTTCGACCGGCGGCGCCAGCGGCTTTCCAATCATGACTGGACCGAAGGGCGCGATGTGCCCAACCTGTTCTCCGACGGCTATCCCCTGCTGGTGCTGTCGGAGGGCTCCGTCGCCGATCTCTCCGCGCGCGTAGGGCAGGAGCTGCCGGTACAGCGCTTCCGCCCGAACCTGCTGCTGGGCGGGCTGCCGCCGTATGGCGAGGATGCGCTCACGGATATCGCGCTGGGCGAGGCACGCATCCGCCTCACCAAGGCCTGCACGCGCTGCGTGATCACCACCATCGATCCGCAGCGCGGGCAGAGTACGGGCGAGGAGCCGCTGCGCACGCTGAAGACCTATCGGTACGACCGCGCGCTGCGCGGGGTGATCTTCGGGCGCAATGCCTATGCGATGGCGGGCGAGGGTGCGGTGTTGCGGGTCGGCATGCCGGTCGATCTGGCCTGAACCCGGTCTTTGCCGCGGCAAAACCGCGGGTGTATGGTTGGCTGATGTGCATCGTCAGGAAGACGGTCCTGGTGCTGGCCGCGATGGCCTGTGGCGTCGCTGGCGCGCAGGTCCGGCAGGAGGCCGGGGACTTCGTCGCCGCGGCGGAGCGCGGCGATGCGGCCACGGTGGCCGCCATGCTGGCCGCCGGCACCAATCCGGATGTGGACGCCTCCGGACGTACCGCCATCGTCGCCGCCGCCATGAATGGCCACCTGGAAGTGGTCCGGCGCCTGCTGGCCGCGAAGGCCGACACCGAGTCCGGTGCGACGACCGCGACCGGCAATCGCACTGCGCTGTACTGGGCGCTGCAGAATCATCACACCGACGTGGCGCGCGCCTTGGTGGAAGGCGGCGCGAGGCTGCGGGTGGCCGATGACAATGGCCGGTCGGCGTTGGCCGAGGCCGCGCGCGGCCGCGACGACGACAGCCTTTTCATCGTGCGGGCCATGCTCGCCGCCCACGCGGAGGTCAACGGCCGCTGTTCGCCCTCGCCGCTGCCGGTAGTCGTGCGCGGCGCAAGTCCGCCGCTCGATTGTGACGACGTGCCCATCGTGGCCGCGATCAGCTCGGGCAGTGTGGACATCCTGCGGGCATTGCTGGCCGCCGGCGCCCGTACCGACATCGTGCTGAATGAAGGCGCTACCTTGCTGATGTGGGCGATCTCGACCCATCGCCCCGACGTCACGGAGGTGGTGGGCGTGCTGCTGGCCGCGCACCCCTACCTTGACGCGCGGCGCGGCGATGGCAGCACGGCATTGATTGTGGCCGTGAAGGATCCGCGGACATCCTCATTGCTGCACGTGCCCGTGAACCTGCCGCCGCGTCCCTTGCCGGGGTTTGCGGGGGAGATCGTGCGCATGCTGCTGGCCGCCGGCGCCGATGCCCGCCTGCGGGACAACGATGGCAACACGGCGGCCATGCTGGCCGCGCGGGCCAATGCGCCGGAGCTGGCTGAATTGCTGCAACGGGCCGAGGGCGGCGCGGCGCCGAGGTAGTTCTGCGCGGGTGGGGTGTCGGGGCTAAGTATCCTTGCCGGCGAGCCAGCGGCCGCGCGCCACCACCCACAGCAGTACCACGAGCACGAGGAACGGCAGCAGCGACAGCAGGTCCGACCACGGTCCGTCGAAGAACGGATTGTGCGCGGTGGACCAGTTCTGCAGCGCCGCGTCGGTGTCGCTGAGCACGCCGGCGAGGAAGGCGATGATGATGCCGGCGATGGCGCCGCCGGCGATGTAGCCCGAGGCGAACAGCACGCCGGGACCGCGGTCGGTCTGCGCGGCGAACTCCTCTTCGGTGAAACGCTCGTACTGCGGCCGCCGGCGCTGCAGGCGGTCCACCGCCCAGCGCATCAGGCCGCCGATGAAGATGGGCGTGGTGGAGGAGATCGGCAGGTACACGCCGACGGCGAAAGCCAGCGATGGCACACCGGAGATCTCCATCAGCAGCGAGATCATCGCGCCGAAGAGGATGAGATCCCAGGGAAGCTGGCGGTCGAGGATGCCCTTTATGATGTAGGAGACCAGCGTGGCCTTGGGCGCGTCGAACTTCAGCACCTTGCTGCCATCCGGGCGCGTGTCGTGCACGCCGTTGATGCCCGGATCCACCAGCCACACGGCGTTGCCGGCATCGTTGACCAGGTACTTGCCGGCCGGGCCGCCGGCCAGATCGGTCTTGTGCCACACGTGGTAGCTCGCGCCATCCTGCTTCGCCTGCGGCCCGGCGATGCCTTCGCGTGCGGCGCCCAGTGCGGCCACGTCAGTGTGCAGGCCGGCCGGCGCCACCTGCGCAATGGGTACATACACCGTGGAGGTCTGGTTCAGCTTCAGCAGGATGGGCCCCATCATCACCGCGCTGGCCGCCGCGCCGATCAGGATGGCGTACTGCTGCAGTTTCGGCGTGGAGCCGATCAGGAAGCCGGTCTTGAGGTCCTGCGAGGTGGTGCCGCCGTTGGAGCAGGCGATGCACACGATGCCGCCCACCGAGAGGGCGGTGATGTACCACTTGCCGCCGGTCCAGCCCACGATCAGGAACACCAGGCAGGTGAGCATCAGCGCCGCGATGGTCATGCCGGAGATCGGGTTCGAGGTGGAGCCGATCTCGCCGGTGAGGCGCGAGGAAACGGTGGTGAAGAAGGCACCGAAGATCACGATCAGCAGTGCGCCCAGCAGGTTCATGTGCAGCGACGGCGCGAGGACGATCAGCGCCAGCAACACCAGGATGCCGATGCCCACGAATTTCAGCGACAGGTCCTGGTCGCGCCGGTCCGTGCTGGCCTTGCCGGCACGCGCCGCGGATACATCGCGGATACCCGCGCGGATGCTGTGCACGATCAGCGGAATGGAGCGGATCAGGCTGATGATGCCGGCGGTGGCCACCGCGCCGGCGCCGATGTACAGCACGTAGGCATTGCGCACCGCGCCCGGCCCCATGCCCGCGATGGGCACCGTGGCCGGCGCCAGCACGCCCTGCATCTTCGAGCCGAAGAACAGGATCATCGGGATCAGCACCAGGTAGGTGAGGAAGCCACCGGCGAACATCATCGCGCCGACGCGCGGGCCGATGATGTAGCCCACGCCCAGCAGCTCGGGGGAGATCTCCGCCGACAGCGAGCCGCCCTTCAGCGGCGCACCGAACACCACCTCGGATACATCCTTCCAGCCCTTGAAGGCGATGTTCAGCGCCTTGTACGCGAGGCCGATGCCGAAACCCGTGAAGATGGTGCGCGCGCTGATGCCGCCGACGTTGCTGCCGGCCGCCTCGGGATCGGCGGCGGCGCGCGATTCGTCCGAGGCCCCGGCCTTGAGCACTTCGGCGCAGGCCGTGCCTTCCGGATATTTCAGCAGTCCGTGCTGATTGACGATCAGCGCGCGCCGCAGCGGGATCATCATCAGGATGCCGAGCAGGCCGCCCAGCACCGCCACCAGCAGCACGCGCGTGAGCTCGAGGTCGAAACCCAGGATCATGATGGCCGGCATGGTGATGCCCACGCCGAAGGCGATGGATTCGCCGGCACTGCCCGCGGTCTGCGCGATGTTGTGCTCGAGGATGGTGCCGTCGCGCACCCGCAGCTTCGACAGCATGCGGAACAGCGTGATGGAGATCACCGCCACCGGGATCGAGGCGCTGACCGTGAGGCCCACCTTCAGCACCAGGTACAGCGAGGAGGCGCCGAAGATCACGCCCAGGATGGTGCCGGTGAGCAGCGCGCGCAGTGTGAATTCCGGCAGCTTCGTGGCGGCAGGAATATAGGCCCGGTGGGCCGGGTTCTGGTCGCTCATGCGGCGAGCCTAGCCGGTTTTGCGGCGGAGCAGTACTCGCGCGGCGCGGTGCGCGCTTGCATGGCGACGATAACTTCTCTAATATGGAAGTTATGAGGCGCCGGGAACATCTGGGACAGCTCGAACTGATGGTGCTGCTGGCGACGGTGCGGCCGGCGGGCGACGCATACGGCGTGCTCATCTCGCGGGAAATCGCCGAGAAGAGCGGCCGGGACGTCGCGCTCGCCAGTGTCTACGCGGCGCTGGAGCGTCTGGAACAGAAGGGGCTCGTGAGTTCATCGCTCGGCGAGCCAACGGCCGAGCGTGGCGGAAGGGCCCGCACTTATTTCAGGCCCACGGCAGCAGGCCTTCGCGAGGCGCGCGAAATGTGCGCGACGCTGCAGCGGCTGGCCGGAGGGTTGACCGCGTGGGAAGGCAGGCCCGCGTGAGTGTCCGCTCACCACCTGTCCTGGCGAGCTGGCTTCTCGCCCATCTCGCGACTGGCTATCGGCGCGAGTCTCTCGTCGGCGACCTGCTGGAGCAGTACCAGGAGGGCCAGAGCGCTGGCTGGTATTGGCGTCAGGTCGCCATCGCGCTGGGGTGGGCGCTGGTCAGGCTGCCGCGGGTTGCGCTCTTCGCGGCGCTGACGCGCGTGAGCGGCGCGGCCACGGCCATGCGTCCGCGCCTCGCGCGCGGTCGAACATTCCGGCTCCTCAAACAGCTGAGTGCCGCCCTTGCGCTCGTGACGCTGGGAGCGGCAACGCTGGCGTGGGCCGCGGGAGTCACCACGCACCGCCCGGCTGATGCCGCGCAGGCGCGGCAGTGCGCGGCGCAAGCCGTCCACGGCGACTGTGCGTCGCCAGCGCATTTGCCACGCTGAGCGGCCCGCCGCGGCGACAACGCAGGCCCGGAAAGCCGATGTATCACGATTTCACCGCGATCCTGTGGATCGCCACGCTGGTCGCGGCTGCGATCCTGGTGCTGGAGCGCATGCTGCGCAACCGGATTCCGCGCCAGGTCGTCTCCTGGGCACGCTCGTTCTTCCCGGTGCTGCTGCTCGTCGCCAGCGCGCGCGCGTTCATCTTCGAGCCGTATCGCATCCCTTCCGATTCGATGATGCCGGGGCTTGTCCACGGGGATTTCATCCTGGTGGACAAATTCACCTACGGTCTGCGCTGGCCGATCCTCAACACCAGGATGATCTCGACCGGGACGCCCCAGCGCGGCGATGTCATCGTGTTCAGGTCGCCGGCTGATCCTGCGACGAACCTGATCAAGCGCCTGGTCGGCCTGCCGGGGGATCACATCGTCGTGCGCGACAATCGCCTGACGATCAATGGCAGGCCGGTGCCGCTGCGGGAGGAGGGAAACTACGACGGCCGGTACGGCTTTGCGGGTTTACCGCTCGCGCTTGAGACCTTTGGGGCGGCGGATCATGTATTGCTGCTCGCGCCCGATCGCGGGTCGAAGGATTTCGAAGGGACCGTGCCGCCCGGGCACTACTTCTTCATGGGAGACAACCGCAATGACAGCGAGGACAGCCGGTTCGCCGACGTGGGCTTCGTGCCGGAAGCCAATCTGATCGGCCACGCGCACCGGATCTGGATGAACTGGCGCCTGCCAGGCTGGCCGGACTGGGGCAGGTTCGGAATGAAGATCCGCTAGGCGGATGCCGCGGCGCGAAGCTGCTGGCCGAGCAGCACCCGCAGCGCGGCCACCAGCGCCACCGGCTGGCTGATCGGCAGATGGTGGTGGGCGCCGGGAATGCCGGTCACCGAGCGCACGTCGGCCAGGCAGGTGGCGAGCTGCGCGGCCCGCGCTGGTGTCACGACCTGGCTCAGCTCGCCGTAAATGAAATCCACCGGCGTCGGCAGGCCCGCGAGCTCGGCGCGGTCATCGATGGCCGGCCCGTTGCCGCCGCGCTGCTGGAATACGCGCGTGACGTTCTCGTCGAACTTCCAGGTCCAGCCGCCGGCTTCCTCGCGGATCGACACCCGCGCGAGGTGGCGCATCGCCGCCTCGGGCGCCGGTTCGATGGGCTTCAGCACGAAGCGGCGCAATACGTCTTCCGCGGTCGGGTAGCGCTTCTTCGGCCGCCATTCCTCGTCGAAGCCACGCACCGGGTCCCCGGGGGTGCCGAGCCGTGAATCCACCACGATGGCGCGCGCGAACAGTTCCGGCCGCGCCTTGCAGGCATGCAGGAGTGCCCGGCCGCCGAAGCTGTGGCCGATGGCGCTGCAGGCGCCGATGCCCAGCGTCTCCACCAGGCCGGTGATCTCGGCGTGGAACTGCGCATAGCTGTAGTGTTCGCGCTGGCCGCTGTCGCCCATGCCGCCGAAATCCAGCGCGATCACGCGGTGGCGCGTGGCCAGCCACGGCGCGATGAAATCCCACCAGTGCGCGTGAGCGAGGTAGCCATGCAGCAGCAGCAGTGGCGGGGCGCTGGCGGGGCCGGGCCATTCCAGGTAGTGCAGGCGGATGCCGCCCACCTCGGCGTGGCGCGACAGGCCCGGCTGGGCGGTGCTGCGCGCGATGAAATCCTCGAAGTTCTGCTGCAATGGATCAGCCAAGGCGGCTCCCTGTTTTTGCCCAGTCTAGCGGCATCCCCGCGCGGGCGCCGCTGGTAGGACGATGCTTTCAGCCCGCCGCGTCGCGCTCCGGCAGCGACCCGGGCGCGCGCGGCGGAATACTCGGGCCACTCGAACAAGCCCAACGCATCGAACTAAGGAGCAACTGATGACTACCGCAAGCGGGCATACGAAGGCGATCCTGGCTTCCCGCGTCACTGGCACCAAGGTGCGTGACGGCGCCGGCCAGGAGGTCGGCGAGGTGAAGGACATCGTGCTGGACAAGACCACCGACAACATCATGTTCGCGGTGGTGAGCTTCGGCGGTTTCCTCGGCCTGCGCGAGAAGTACCACGCGTTGCCGTGGCGCGAGCTCAACTACGACCCGGCCAGCGACAGCTACCGCGTCACCTGGACCCGCGAGCAGCTGCAGTCCGCGCCCTCCGATTCGCTGGAAGAACTGACCCGCAACGACGGCATGCAGTATCGCGAGCGCGCTTTCGACTACTACAACACGCCGCGCTACTGGTAGCCGGCGGCATTTCCCCGCCGCGCGCATTGACAGTGCGGCGGTGGAGAGGTTTATTGCGGCGGTGCGCCGCCGCCTGCCATCGCTGATTCCAGGTCTTGCCCTCGCCCTGCTGGCGGGACATGCCCTGCCCGCGACGCCACCGGTCGCCGAGGCGCGCCTCGTGGCCACGCCGCGCGCGAAGCCGCTGCCGGCCAGCGCCACCAATCTCCCATTTCTCGCGGCTGCGCGCGCCGAGCAGCCGGTGGATCTCGCGGCAGCGGGCTACACCGAAAGCGAACTGCTGGTCAGTGGCGTCGCCAACGTCTACGACTGGCCTGTCGCCGCCGGCATGCCGCTGCAGGTACGCGGCGCGGAGGTGCCGTACACCACGCGCATCCTGCTGCGTCGGCCCGCCGACCTGCGCAAGTTCAGCGGCCTGGTAGTGGTGGAACTGCTGGATGCCGGTGACCTGTACGACCGCGCGCCGCTGTGGGGACTTTCCTGGCAGCAATTCCTGCGCCACGGCGATGCATGGGTGGGCGTGACGGTGCGCCCGGCCGCCATGGCCGCGCTGCGCCGCTTCGATCCGGTGCGCTACGGGCCGCTCAGCTTCAACTACAGGCAGCCGGCGAGCTGCCATGCCGCGGCGGGTGACCTGCGCGCCAATCCACCCGACGCCGAAGGCGGCCTCGCCTGGGATGTGGTGGCGCAGGTGGGTGCGCTGCTGCGCAGTGCGAGCAAGGAAAACCCGCTGCAGGACCTGCATCCGCGCTTCCTCGTCGCGGCCGGGTATGGCCTCGCCGGCGCCGAGCTGACTACCTATGCCAATGCGCTGCACGCGGCGCTGCGGCTGGGCGATGCCGCGCCGGTCTACGACGGCTATCTCGCCGCCGCGGACGCCTCGCTGCAGGCGCCGATCAACCAGTGCGCGCCGCCGCTCCCGGCCGATGATCCCCGCCGCGGCGCGCTGCCGCGCGACGTGCCCTTCGTCAGCGTGATGACCGAATCGGATTTCAATCTGGCACCGGCGCTGCGCCGCGCGGACAGCGATGCACCGGGGGATGTGTTCCGGCTGTATGAAATCCCGGGCGCCGCGCATGACGGGCCGTACCTGGCCGGCATGCCGCCCGCGGCCGATCTGCAGATCGCGGGTATCGCCGCCGCGCCCGCGCAGGACCTGTGCGCGGATCCGCCGGGCGACTTTCCCGCCGGGCTGGCCTTCAACGCGATCTGGGAGCAGTACGCCGAATGGCTGGCCAGCGGCCGCCCGCTGCCGGACGTGCCGCGCATCGACACGTTGCCCGATGGCAGCCCGCGGCGCGACGAGCATGGCAATGCCAGCGGCGGCTGGCGCCTGCCGCAGCTCGAAGTGCCGCTGGCGCAGTATGCCGGGCGCAGCGCCCCGCGCATGCCCGGCGAGCAGGCCAGTGCGGCCTGCGCGCTGACCGGCACCACCCACCGGCTCGATGCGCCGAAACTCAAGAGCCTGTATCGCAACCGCACCGAATACCTCAAGCGCCTGCGCGCCGCGGTGGACCATGCGGTGGCGGAGCGCCTGCTGACCAGCGAGGACGGCGAAGTGCTGTCCAACCCGAAAAACGAGGCCTTGCCGGCATTCTGACAGGCCGTCCGGAGCGCTCCCGGCATGGTGCTTGGCGCCTTCTTGCCGGTTGGTGCAGAATCCCCCGGCAAACGCTGCGGGGGTCTCGAGATGAAGAATGCACTGCGTGCCTTGTACGTGGCCGGGTTGCTGTCGGTGGGCGGCGCGCACGCCGCGCTGGCCGCGCAGCCGGCCTGTGATCGGGCCTGCCTGGAAGGCTTCGTCGAGAAGTATCTCGACGCGGTGGTCGCCGACGATCCGAAGCTGGTGCCGATCTCGCCCAATGTGAAGTTCACCGAGGACGGCCAGCGGCTGCTGATCGGCGACGGCCTGTGGAACACCGCCAAGGCCAAGGGCAAGTACCGGCTGTTCGTCACCGACGTGCCGGCGCAGCAGGTGGCGGTGCTCGCCACCATCCAGGAGGACCACAAGGAAGCCGCGCAGTTCAACGGCTCGCTGCTGGCGCTGCGGCTGCGCGTGCGCGATGGCCAGATCACCGAGATCGAGCAGATGGTGGTGCGCGGGGCCTCCGACAACAACAACCGCACCTTCAATACCGTCGACGGCATGGCCACCAACCCGCTGTACCTGACGCCGGTTCCGCCGGGTCAGCGCGCCTCGCGCGCCGAGCTGATCGCCGCGGCCAACAAGTACTTCAGCGGCATGCAGAAGAACGACGGCAAGGGCGACTACAACTTCACCGACGACTGCGTCCGCAACGAGAACGGCGGGCAGTCCACCGCCGTGCCGCTGCAGCCGGGGCAGAAGATGCCCGATCCGAAGACCGCCACCATGTACTCGGCCAACTGGAGCTGCAAGCAGCAGTTCCAGTCCGGGCTGCTGCACTTCGTGAACCGCATCCGCGACCGCCGCTACGTGGCGGTCGACGAGGAGCGCGGCATCGTGTTCGCGTTCGGCTTCTTCGACCATTCCGGCGGCCAGACGCGGCATTTCAAGACACCCGACGGCCGCGACATCGTCGCCGGCCCGGTGCAGCCATACACCTGGGAGATCGCCGAGCTGTTCAAGCTGGAGAAGGGCAACATCCGCAAGATCGATGCCTTCCTGCAGCGCGTGCCCTATGGCATGAACTCCGGCTGGAGCACCTGGGAGCAGGGCATGAGCGACCAGGCGCGCGATGTCACGATGGAAGCGCCGGCCGGCATCTGAGGCCGGACAAGGTTTTCGGGGGGGAGAAGCTGCGGTGAAGAACAACAGCAAGGCATGGATGCCGGGATTCGCCGCGCTGCTCGCGGGAGCAGTCGCGGCGGGTCTGGTTTCGACCGCAGGGGGCCAGGCGGCGACGGCGCCGCTGGATCGCGCCCAGCTGATGAAGCTGGGCGACGATTATCTTTCAGCGCTGGTGGCGCACGATCCGCGCCGGCTGCCGCTCGCGGCCGATGTGCGCATGGTCGAGAATGCGAAGCGCATCCAGGCCGGCGAAGGGTTGTGGAAGACCACCACCGGCGGCCCGAACCCGGATTTCAGGATTCTCGTGCCCGATCCGGTCTCGCAGCAGATCGGCGGTATGGCGATGATGCAGTCGGATGGCAAGCCGGCGCAGGTGGGCTTCCGCCTGAAGATCGTGAACGGCAAGGTCACCCAGATCGAGCAGATGCTGGCTGCGCCGCGTGACACCAGCATGCCGAACCTCACGAAGGTGCGGCCGGCGATTCCGCTGGAAGTCCCGTACGAGTACGCCGATTCGCGCGGGCGGATGATCCACATCGCGAAGTCCTATTACGATGCGCTGGACAACAACAACGGCCACCTGGCGCCATTCGCTCCCGACTGCGAGCGGCACGAGAACGGCATGCGCACGGCGCCGAGCGGTGGTCCGTCGCTGTCCGGCGCGGCCATCGCGGTTCCCGGCCAGCCGGCGCGTCCCGCGACGCTGATGGGCCTGCAGGACTGCACCACGCAGATGGATTCCGGCACCTTCCTGTACATCTCGACCATCGATGACCGACGCGTGGAGCTCGCCGATCCGGTCACTGGCCTGGCGCTCGGTTTCTCGCACTTCCATCACGAGATGAAGCAGAAGGATTACCCCATCGTCGGCGATCCGGGCCGCACCAGCACCACGATCAGTTTCGGCAGCGGCGGCTTCGATCTGCCGGCGATGCATATCTTCAAGATCTGGGGCGGCCAGATCCACGAGATCGAAGCCATGGGATTCATGGCGCCGTACAACTCACCCACCGGCTGGGAGTGACCATGAACAGGACCCGACTCACTGTGATGCTGGGCGCGGCGGGGCTGCTCGGCGCCGCGGCGCTGGGCCCGGTGCTGGCGACGCGCACCGAGGCCGCGCAGGCGGCCGCCCCGGCGATGGCTCCCGGTGGCCTCGACCGCGCCGCGCTGCTGAAGCTCGCGGACGATTACTTCGCCGCGCTGGTGGCGCATGACCCCTCGAAGGTGCCGCTGGCCGCGGACGTGCGCATCGTCGAGAACGTCAAGCGCATCAAGGCGGGGGAGGGCATGTGGAAGACGGCCTCCGCCATTCCGACCACCTTCAGGATCATCGCGGCGGATCCGGTGTCGCAGGAAGTGGGCGGCATCGTGGTGATGGGCAGCGAGGGCAAGCCGGTGCAGTTCGGCCTGCGCCTGAAGGTCGCGAACGGCAGGATCGTCGAGGCCGAGCACATGACGGTGGCGATGCGCGACCCGGACAATCCCAGCCTGCAGAAGCCACGCGCGGCGTTCCCGCTCGAGATCCCGTACGAATACGCGGATTCACGCGGCCGCATGATCCACATGGCGAAGTCTTACTACGACGCGCTGGACAACAACAATGGCCACCTGGCGCCGTTCGCGCCGGACTGCGAGCGCCACGAGAACGGCATGCGCACCGCGCCCAACGGCGGGCCGTCGCTGGCGCCGTTCCGTCCGCCGGGCGCCGCGGGAGCGGGCGCTCCGCCCGCGGCGCCGCCTGCGACGCTGATGGGCCTGCAGGATTGCACCAGCCAGATGGATTCGGGCGCGTTCCAGTACATCACCACCATCGATGACCGCCGGGTGGAAATCGCCGACACGGTCACCGGCATCACGGTGGGCTTCTCGCACTTCCATCACCCGATGACGCAGAAGAAGTTCCGGATCCTCAACAACCCGAACCGCGAAGAATCCGACATGAGCACGCAGAAGGCCTTCGACATGCCGGCCATGCACGTGTGCAAGATCTGGGGCGGCCAGATCCACGAGATCGAGGCCATCGGCATCGCGGTGCCGCTGGATTCACCGACGGGCTGGGAGTAATCCCGCGGGCTGCTCCGTGCCGGCCGCGCGCGGCCCGGCGCAACCGGACTGCTTCAGCAGGCTGGCCAGCGCGAGACAGGCATTGATCGGCCCGGTATCGCCGGCGTCGGCGCGCGGGCCCTCGCTGCTTTCCAGCAGCGCATAGGCCGCATCGCGGCTGAGGCGGGCGTCCTTCGCGAGCAGCAAGGCGATCGCACCGGTCACATGCGCCGTGGCCAGCGATGCCCCGGAAAGAAAATCGTAGCGCGCGCCGGGCACCAGCGTGACCACCTCGCGCCCGGGCGCGCGCAGCACCCCGCCGCGCACAGGGCCCGCGTCGGCCATGTCCACGGCGATCATGCCGGGCGCGCCGGCCGGGAATGCATCCGGCGCCGCCTCGGCAGGCGCCGCGCCCACGAACAGCACGCCGCGCGCCACGCCCGCGGCCACCAGCGAATTCAGCAGCGGGTCGCGCGGCCCGGTGAGGCTGAGATTGACGATCTGCGCGTGCTCCTCGAGCGCGGCGGCCAGCGCCTGCGCGATGGTGAGGGAGTTGCAGCGCGCCGCCTCATCGCCATCCGCGAGCTGCCAGCAGGCCTTCAATGCCACGATCTCGACACCGGGCGCGACCCCGACGATGCCCAGCCGGTTGTTGGCCGCGGCCGCGATGATGCCCGCCACCGCGGTGCCGTGGCGGTCCTGCGCGAAGCGCGCCGCATCGTTGTCCACGAAGTTGCGCCGCACGACCACGCTGCCCTGGAAATCCGGATGCGCGGCATCGACGCCGGTGTCGATCACCGCCACCCGCACGCGCTCGCCGCGCGACCAGTGCTGCGCGCCGGCCGCGTCGATGCTGCGGAAACCGCTCTGCACCGCCAGATACGGGTCGTTGTAGCCGCTGCTGGTGGCGAAATCGTTCAGCGGCTGTGCCAGGCGCACGCGTGGCTCGCGCGCCAGTTGCGCCAGCAGCGCCTCACGCGTGGCCTGCGGCGGAATGCGGAACACCGCGCAGTGCACCTGCAATGCGCGGATCGGCCACGCGGCGACTTCGGTGAGCCCGTAGCGCCCCGCAAGCTGCCGCATCGTGGCGAGCGCGGCATCGCTGGCCTGGTATGCCGCGGCCGAGTACGCGGTGCGCGTGCTCCCCGGCCGGCGCAGCGCGGTGGTGGCATCGTTGTCCACGGTGACGATGACAAGGCGCTGCCCGTCGCTCGCGGTGCCGGCTTGCTGCGCGCCGGCGAGATCCGCGCGCGGCATGGCCATGCAGCCGGCCAGAAGCGCCGCGACAAGAGCTGCGAGCAAGGGCAGGGCGCGGCGCATCGCGCGTCCCTCAGTGGCCGATGGGTTCGGCAAAGCGCGCGCCCGGGTCCGCGCGCAGCACGGCCAGCGCCTGCGAGGCATCATCGGCCGGTGAGGCCAGCGCCAGCGTCAGCACTCCCTCGGCAGTGGGTCCGTTCACGATGCGCAGATGCGCGCGATCCAGCAGTCCCTGCAGTTCGCCGATCCGCATGTCCGGCCCGAACACCGCGCGCACCGCGGCCGGCCCCGCAGGCGCCGCCGGCGAGCTGACCGTGCGGTAGGCAGCGCGCGTGTCGGTGCCGTGCCGCGCATCCAGCAGCGCCACCGACAGCACGCCCAGCAGCACGGCCTGCGCGGCCACGGCGGCCGCGAGCCAGCCGGAGAGGCGCGACTGCCGGCGCGCCGGCCGCGGCGTGGCTGCCGCCGCGGCCGGCTGGCGGTCGATGCGCGACCACAGTTTCTGCAGCGAGGCATGCGGCATGCTTTCCACCGTGGGCCGTGTCTGCATGGCCTGCAGCAGCTCGCGCTGTGCGGCGACCTCCGCACGACAGCCCGGGCACTGCTGCATATGCTGCTCCAGCCGCGCACATTGCTCGGCCGAAGCCCGTCCGTTGACGAACCAGGGGATCAGCTCCCAGGCCTCGCCATGCTTCATGGCGCCTCCTCCACGTGGCCGGCGAGCTGCGGCAGCGCGGTGCGCAGTTTCTGCCGCGCGTGGAACATGCGCGCCTTCACCGTGCCCACCGGCGCGTTGGTGATGGTGGCGATCTCCTCGCAGGAATGGCCCAGGAAATACGCCAGTTCGAGCGCCAGGCGCTGCTCCTCCGGCAGCGTCGCCAGCGCGCTCGCCACCCAGTCCTGCATGTCGCGGGCTTCGGCGTTGTCCACCAGCGCTTCCTGCAGGTTCCCTGCCTCGATCCGGCCGGCGCTGTGGTGCCTGGCGGTGCGCAGCGCCCGCAGCGCACGGCGGTAGGCGATGCCCATGATCCAGGTCGACACGCGTGAGGCGCCGCGGAATTCCCCGGCCTTGCGCCACACCACCCAGAAGGTGTCATTGATGATCTCCTCGGCGAAGTCGAAGCGCGGCGCGAGCCGCAGCAGGAAACGCGACAGCCGGCGGTGGTAGCCGTGGTACAGCTCCTCGAAGGCGCGGCGGTCCTGCTGCGCGATCCGCTGCAGCAGCGCCGCTTCGTGCGCCTCGCCGCCGGCTGGAGACAGTGATGGCATGCCGGTATGTTCCCACCGGCCGCCGGGTGGTTGCATGCCCTGCTAGAAATCGACGCTCAGGGTCGCCAGGGCCCGCCGCCGCGCGGCCCCGGGGTAGGACAGGCGCCGCGCGGCGCCATCCGGCAGCACATAGGACAGGTCAGCCTGCCAACGGCGCCAGCTCCAGCCCAGGCCGGCGCTGCCGTACCAGTAGCCGCTGCCGAACAGCGCGGAAAGGTCGTAATACCCGACGCCGCCGAAGGCATGCATGCCCGCGGCCAGCGGCTGCTGGTAGCTCGCCTCCCAGGCCGTCGCATGGCGGCGGAGCATGAAGCCGTAGTCCGGTGCATAGCGCGAGGTATCCGGCGACCAGCTCACGCTCAGCAGCAGGTGCTCGCGCCAGTCGAGGTCCAGTGTCAGCTCATCGTAGCGATAGCTCGCGGCGTAGCGCGACCACGGCGCCTCGTAGTGCGTGAGGCTGGCTGTCCAGGACCAGGCCGCGTCGATGCGTCCATTGAAGCCGGCCGTGCCGGCCAGTTCCAGCGTGGTGGGATCCTGCTCGCGCAGCCGCGTGCTGGATGACCACAGTTGCGCGAATGCACCGCCGGCAAGCTGCACATGCAGCTCCGCGGCCAGGGCCGGATCGTTGTAGTTGCGCGAGACGCCGCGCTGCAGGTAGTTGCTGCTGGCGGTGACCGATCCGCCCCACTGCGGCGCGGCCGGCAGCGCCGGCAGCGCGACCAGCGCGCAGAGCAGCGGCAGGAACCATCGGTGCATGCGCCGATTGTAGGCTCACAGGAAGCCATGCAGCTGCAGGAACACGACACGCTGGTTGTAGAAGGGCACCTCCTGCACATCGTCATAGTTGCGCACGCCGGCGCGCAGCTGCACGAATGGCAGCGGCGTGTATTCCCACACCAGCGACAGGCGCGTCTGCCGGTCGCGCGCGGCATCGCGGTCCGGGTCGAAGGCCTCGGCGGTGAACTTCAGGTTCTGGCCGGGCGCGAGCTTCCAGTCCGCCTCGGCAAGCCCCGCGAGCTGCCTGCGGCGCGGCCCGGCACTGTCGTCGACGATGTAATCCACTTCGCCCAGCCACACCACCGGCCCGGTCTTCACGCCGCCGAACACGTCCTGCATGCGGCGCGTGCCGGCCTGCAGGTCATTCACGTTGAAGCTCGCTCCCGCGCGCCAGCGCCCGGCCACGTATTCGCTGCGCAGGCTCCACTGCTTGCCGTTGTCGGTCTCGGGCGCGCCGGCGGTGCCGTTGCTCACCGCGAACTGCGCGGTCCAGCGCGTGCCGTCGAAACCCAGCTCCAGGCCGCGGTCCGGCGTGTTGAAGTTGATGCCGGTGGCCTGGCGCGTGAACGCGCTGTCGTCCTGCAGGCGGATGCCATAAGGCAGGTACATCTGGCCGGCCTTCACGTAGAAGCGGCGGCCGACGGTCCACGCGCGCACGTACGCCTCGGCGTTGTTCGCCGCGCCGGGCGCCAGGCGCTCATCGATGTACAGCGCGAGGAATTCGGGGATCGGCCGCAGGTCCACGTAGGCGCGCAGGCTGTTCAGGTCGAACGAGGACATGCCCTTCGAGCCCGGCTGGTCGAGGAAGGTGGCGCCGCCGCGCAGGTCCGCACCGATGGCGATGTGACGGTTGAGCTCGCCGGTCCACGGCTCGGTCGTGCCCAGCGTGCGCGCGGGCAGGCCGGTCTGTCCCCAGACTGACCCGAAGGTGTTGCGCAGCCCGCCGCCGGTGGGGTTCACATGGCAGGCGCTGCATTTGAGTCCCATGGTGAGCGCGAGGTATGGCTCGGCTTCGGCGTGGCGCGCCGTCGCACCGGCGATGAACAGCAATGCGCACAGCAATGACAGCTGGTTGTATCTCCGATTCACGCTTCGACCTCCCGCGCCGGCGCTGATGCCGCGTCATCGTCTGCATGAGTGCCGGCGCCGTGCTGCGCGGTTGCACGTCGCGCAATAAATACCCCGACTGCAACCTGAAGTTGCCGACCGGTGCACTCAACGGGCAATCGCTCATTGAGCTGGCACAGGGGAAGTCATGAACACGATCTTCAGGTCGACGGCGGCGACGCGTTGCGCGGCGCTGGTGGTGGCGCTGGCGGCAGGCGTCGCCGCCTGCGGTGGCGGCAGCATGTATGGCGGAGGCGGCGGCGGTACGCAGCCGCCACCACCACCGAGTGCCTATGTGCTCAGCGCGCTGGTGTCCGATGGCTGGACCACGGCGGTGACCACCGACCCGCACCTGCGCAATCCCTGGGGACTGGCCGCGCTGCCCACCGGACCGATGTGGCTGGCGAACAATCACGATCACAGCGCCACGGTGTATGACGGCACGGGCCTGGCGCAGCCGGTGACGGTGAACATCGCGGTGAGCGGCAGCGGCGGCGGTGAGGTCACCGGCATCGTGGCGAGCAATTCCAGCAGCGACTTCATGCTCAGCAGCGGCGCCACCAGCGCGCCGGCGCGCTTCCTGTTCGCCACCGAGAACGGCACGTTGCTGGGCTGGGCGGCGAGCATCGATGCCGGCAATGCCGTCACCATGTACAGCGACGCGGGCGGCGCACAGTACACCGGCCTCGCACTCGCGGCCACCGGCAGCGGCACGCTGCTGTACGCGGCCGATTTCCACAACGGCAAGATCGACATCTTCGATCATGCCTTCGCCAGGCTGGATGGCAGCGGCAAGTTCGCCGACGCGATGCTGCCGGCGGGCTTCGCGCCGTTCAACATCCAGGCGCTGCAGCTCCAGGGCACCACGGTGCTGGGCGTGACCTACGCGAAGCGCGATGCGGTCAGCGGCGATGAAGTCGCCGGCGCCGGGCTGGGCGCGGTGGACATCTACAGCACCGGCGGCGCCTTGCTCAGCCGGCTGATCCCGCAGGGCGGCCAGTTGAATGCGCCGTGGGGACTGGCGGTCGCGCCGGCGAACTTCGGCGCGCTGGGCGGCAAGCTGCTGGTGGGCAACTTCGGCGACGGCCACATCAACGGCTTCGATGGCGTCACCGGTGCCTTCGTGCAAGCCATCAGTGACGGTGGCGGCAATGCCATCGCGGTCAACGGCCTGTGGGGCATCGCCTTCGGCAACGGCGCGCGCAACCAGCCCGCCAACGTGCTGTACCTCGCGGCCGGCAGCAATGGTGAATCCAACGGCCTGTATGCGCGCATCGACCTCGGCGCCACCGCGCCCGACATCGTGGCGCCGACCGGCGTGGCACTGACCGCGCCGGCCGCGGCTGCCAGCGTCAGCGGCAGCGTCAGCGTGAGCGCCAATGCCAGCGACAATGTCGCCGTGGCGCGAGTCGTGTTCGCGGTGCAGTCCGGTGGTACCAGCACCGAGATCGGCACCGATACCACCGCACCCTTCGGCGTGAGCTGGAACAGCGGCACCGTGGCCAATGGCGCGGCGAGCCTGACCGCCACGGCCTACGATGCCTACGGCAATGCCACGACCTCCGCGCCGGTGAGCGTGACCGTGAACAACGTGCCCGATACCACGCCGCCCGCCGTCAGCCTGACGGCGCCCGCGGCCGGCGACGTCAGCGGCACGGTGACGCTGAGCGCCAGCGCCAGCGACGACGTCGGCGTCGCGCAGGTGCAGTTCTTCGCCGGCTCGACCTCGATCGGCACGGACACCAGCGCGCCGTACTCGGTGCAGTGGAACACCACCGGCCTCAGCGGCGTGCAGTCGCTCACCGCGGTGGCGCGCGATGGCGCCGGCAACCTGACCACCAGCGCCACGGTCACCGTGAACGTGGTGGCGGCCGCCGCCCCGACCCTGGCGCAACTGCAGTCGAGCATCTTCACGCCGCGCTGCTCCGGCTGCCACAACGGCAGCGGCGGTGGCCTGCCCGGCAGCATGAACCTTTCCAGCCAGAGCGCGACCGCCAGTGCGCTGGTCAACGTCACCAGCCAGGAGGTGTCGAGCCTGAAGCGCGTGCAGCCCGGCGATCCGGACGCCAGCTACCTCGTGCGCAAGCTCGAGGGCACGCAGACCGTGGGCGAGCGCATGCCCTTCGGCGGGCCGTACCTGGACCAGGCCACGATCAACCAGGTGCGCCAGTGGATCCAGGCAGGCGCGGCGCCGTGATCAGCTCACGGCGTCTTCTGCGCCTGCTTCGCCTGCTGCAGCCAGTAGGCGCGGATGTCCTCCACGTCGGCCTCGCTCAGCCACTTCGCGAAGCTCGCCATGCCGCGCGACTTCAGTGCGCCGTCATGCACGACACCGGCGAAGCTCTGCGCGGTGTAGAGCGCGGGCGCTCGCGTGAGGTCCGGCGTGTAGACGCCGCCGATGTGGCAGGACAGGCACCACTGGCCGACCAGCTCGCCGCCGTGCGCCGCATTGCCCTTCGATGCCGTGACCTTGCTGAAGTCCAGCGGCGGCAGCGGCTGGAACGGCGGGAATGCCGGTGCCTTTACCGTACCGCCGAGCCGGTACACGTACAGCCGGTTCGGCCGCCGCGGAAAACGGCCGCCGATCATGGCATTGGCCCCGCCATAACCCACCGACACCGCGATGTACTGCTCGCCGTCGATCTCGTAGGTGGCCGGACCGCCCATCACCGCCGCGGCGGTCTGGTCGGTCCACAGCGTCGCGCCGCTGTTCGCGTCGTAGGCATTGAAAGTGGCATCGGCACCACCGAATACCAGTCCGCCGCCGGTGGCCAGCACGCCGCCGTTCCACACCGTGCCCTGCGGCACCGTCCAGCGCGCCTGGCGCGCCACCGGATCCCAGGCCACCAGGAAGCCGCCTTCGGCGGGCAGCTTCGCGAGCTGTGATTCGCCGGCCGCCGACAGCTTGAACGGCGGCGGCGCCGGGCGCGGCTGGTTGAAGCCGGCCTGCGGCCCCTGCGCCAGGTTCCAGCGTCCCTGCACGAACTTCCACTGCGGATCGTTCTGGTAGCTGAAGGATTCGCGGTGCACCGGGATGTACACCAGGCCTTCCTGCGCATCGAAGGCCATGGGTTGCCAGATGTGGCCGCCATTGGGGCCGATGGACAGCTCGGTGGGCTTGCCGCCCGCATAGTGCGCGCGCGGGTCGACGACGGGCCTGCCGGTGGCGACATCCACCTTCTCGGCCCAGTTCACCGCCGCGTACTTGTCGGCCGACAGCAGCTTGCCGGTGGCGGCGTCCAGCACGTAGAAGAAGCCGTTCTTCGGCGCCTGCATCAGCACGTGATGCTTCTCGCCGCCGATGACCAGATCGGCGGTCATGATGGGCTGCGTGGCGGTGTAGTCCCAGCTGTCGCCCGGCGTCTCCTGGTAATGCCACACGTACTCGCCGGTGTCCGGTTTCACCGCCACGATCGAGGAGAGGAACAGGTTGTCGCCCTTGCTCTGCGACCGGGCCTGGTAACTCCACGGCGAGCCATTGCCGGTGCCGATGTACAAGAGGTCGGTCACCGGGTCGTAGACGATGGCATCGAAGGAGGCACCGCCACCGCCGGTCTGCTTCCAGCCGCTGCCGGACCAGGTCTTGCGCGCGATGTCCGCCAGCACCTTGTCCGAGACCGCGTTGTCGGGCTTGTCCTGTGGATTGGGCGTCACGTAGAAGCGCCAGGCCAGCGCGCCGCTGGCCGCGTCATAGGCGGACACGTAGCCGCGCACGCCCAGCTCGGAACCGCCATTGCCGATGAACACCTTGCCCTTGGCCACGCGCGGTGCGCCGGTGATGGTGTACGGCCATGCCGGGTCGGTGGTCTGCTGCGTCCACACGGGTTTGCCGGTGGCGGCGTCGAGCGCGATCAGCCGGCCATCCAGCGCACCCACGTAGACCTTGCCCTGCCACACGGCGACGCCGCGGTTCACCACGTCGCAGCAGGCTTCGCGCGCCTTCTGCCCATCCACCTGCGGGTCGTAGAACCACTTCAGCGAACCGGTCTTCGCATCGAAGGCCGCGACCTTCGACCAGCTCGTGGTCACGTACAGCGTGCCGTCGACGATCACCGGCGTGGCCTCCATGCCGCGATCGGTGTTGTCGTCGAACTGGTAGTACCAGGCCAGGCCAAGCGTCTTCACGTTGTCGCGATTGATCCGCGCGAGCGGGCTGTAGTGCTGCTCGGAGTACGTGCGGCCGACAGTCAGCCACTCGGCATTGTTCTCGGCGGCAATGAGGCGCGCCGTGTCGACCTGTCCGGCCGGGGCGGCGGCTGCGGCCGGCGGCGGTGCCGCCTGCTTCGCGCAGGCCGCCAGCAATGCCATTGCAACCAGCGCCGTCGCGGCGGCGGATGTTCGAGTCGTACGCATGTCTCCCCCGCTGCGCCGGTTATTGGTCCGGCGCTGTTTCCTGCATAGTACGATGCCGCCATTTGGCGGCGCTGTCCATCGGGACGCGGAGCAGCAGTGATGCGCAATTCCAGCGCGGGCATGTTCACCTATGTGTGCCTGGGCACCAGCGATTTCGCGCGCGCCACGCGTTTTTACGACGCCGTGCTGGGCGCGCTCGGTCATGTGCGCTGCGAGACGCCCGGCGAGACCGACGGCGACAGCTGGGCGGGCTGGGGGCTCTACCAGGAACAGGGGCGCATCCAGGAAGCCCTGTGGGTGTGCCGCCCGTTCGATGGCAATCCGCCGCAACCGGGCAACGGCACCATGGTGGCGCTGCGCGCGGCCAGCTGGGCCGAGGTGCGCGCCTTCCATGCGGCGGCGCTGGCCCATGGCGGTACTTCCGAGGGCGCGCCCGGCCTGCGTCCGCAGTACAACCCGGATTTCTACGCCGCCTACGTGCGCGACCCGGACGGCAACAAGCTGGCGGCGGTGTGCCGTGGATTCACCGCGGAGCGGTGACGGCCTTACTTCTTTCCCGACCCGAACAGGCGCGCAAGCAATCCCGGCCTGGCCTGCACGGCCCGTACCGGTTGCGTGATGCGCGGCTTCGGCGGTGGCTTGGGCTTGGGTGGTGAAATACCGCGTCCGACCGGCGTGCGGCTGTCATAGGGATTGAAGCTGCGCCGCGCCGCGTCCTCGCCGACCTGGGCTGGCCCGCCGATGGGCTGGGCTGGCGTGTTGCCGACTTGCTCACCCAGCTCAGCGGCGCGCTTCACGGCTTCGCGTTCGTCATCCTCGAGGATGCGCAGGTGCGAGATGTCGAGCTTCTTCAGCAGCCGCGAGGTGGAGTCCACCGCGTGCTTGCCGGAATCGATCGCCCACTGCCAGACGGCGCGGCCGCCAGAGTCGTGGCGGACCCGGCCACTGGGTCTGGGTTCCTTCGTCTTGTCTTTTCCGTCGTCCGCCATGGTGTTGGCCGCGGAGTGATTGCAGCAGGCATTATAGTGTTCTGCATGCGAAGGCCGGCATGATTGCATCGCCATCTGTGAAGCCGTGCACGTCTGGACGCAGTAAATAAGGGTTTCACTGACCGCCGGGGAGGAGCAAGGATGGGCAAGGCGTGGGCGCATGGCGCTCCTTATATAGGCATCGGCCTGGCCGCCTCGCTGCTGATGCTGGAGGCCTGCGCCAGCCTCGCAGGCCGCCCTCTCGCGACCGATGGCATGGTGCATGGCCTGCCACTGCCGCATCCGAACAGCGGCGTGACCACGCTCGCGGTGGCCACGGACGGCTCGCTGTGGTTCACGGAAAGCAGCGGCAACCGCATCGGACACATGCTGGCGGACGGCTCCGGTTACCAGGGATTCGCGCTGCCGCATCCGGACAGCGCGCCGCGCATCATCGCGCTGGGCGGTGACGGCAACCTGTGGTTCTCCGAACACGGCAGCAACCGCATGGGGCGCATCACGCCGCAGGGTGTGCTGGCCGAGTTCGACATTCCGACGCCGGCCTCGCAGCCGCGCGCCATCGCGCTCGGCGCCGACCGCAACATCTGGTTCGGCGAATTCGCCGGCGGCAAGGTGGGGCGCATCACGCCGGCGGGTGTGATCACCGAGTTCGCCCTGCCGACCGCGCAGAGTGGCCCGCGCGCGCTGGCCGCCGGGCCGGATGGCAACATCTGGGTGTCGGAATTCCGCGCCGGCAAGATCGCGCGTGTCACGCCGTCCGGCGCGATGGTCGAGTTCGCGCTGCCGCGCCCGGACAGCGGCCCGGGCGACATCACCGCCGGCGCCGATGGCGCAATGTGGTTCGTCGAACTGTCCGGCACGATGGATGGCGTGCGGGTCGATGGCGGTCGCATCGGGCGCATCGCGATGGACGGTGTGGTCACCGAGTACCCGCTGCCGAGCAGGTCGCCGTCGCCCATCAACATCGCCGTCGGGCCCGACCGCAATGTCTGGTACACGCAGGGCGCGCAGCTCGGTCGCGTGAACCCGCAGGGCGTGATCACCGAGTTTCCGCTCGGTAATGGCACCCGCGGCGCCGGGCTGTCGGCGGGCAGCGACCGGCAACCGCCGCGGCGCCTCGTCGACCGGCTCTATGTCGCGGACGGCGGCGGCAACCGCATCGCCTATCTGCAGTTCACGCCCGTCACGGGCAGGTGACCAGTTCGGTGTGCCCGAAGCCTTTCGAGTAATCGAGCACCGAGATGACAGCGGGGATGACCCGGAAGATGCGCACATCGGTGGGCGCGGGCATCGCCATCTGCAGGTTGTGCTGCGGCGGATAGCGCTGCACCAGCAGGCGCAGCACCTTCTCCATCTCGGCCACGTCCGTCACCGCCATTGCGCGGGCCGCCATCGACAGGCCGGTGATCTCCATCACTTGCGGGGCATCGTGATCGACGGTCAGCGACACGCGCTCGTCGCGCGCCAAGTTCCGCGCCTTCTGGCTGTCCAGGCCGCAGAGGAAGTAGATGGTCAGACCTTCGTTGGCGTAACCCACCGTCGTGGCCTGCGGCCAGCCATCAGCACGCAGCGTGGCGATCGTCATGATCCGGTGCTGGTCCAGCAGCGACACGATCTGCTGCCTCATCTGCGCGTCCATTGATCCTCTCCGCGTTGCGATGAACGCTGCAAGGTTGGAGTCATGCCGCACACGCGTCCATACGTGTTTGTGCGGTAGCCGCGCGTGCTTCACGCAGCAGTCACATGCGTTTCACATGGGGGCCCTAGCGTTCCCGACATGATTGCATTGCACCAAAAATCGTTGTTTCACGCGTCCTGGATTGTTTCGCTGGCTGTCGCCACGGCGCTTGCCGCTTCCCGCGCCGACGCCGCCGAACTGATCGCCATCGGTACGCTCACGGATTCCACCGATCTCTCCGGCCTCACCGGCACGCTGGAGAACGGCGATCCGGCCAACATCCTGGGCGGCATCGGGTCGGGTCTGGCGTATGCGGGCGGGGATACCTTCCTCGCGTTGCCGGACCGCGGGCCCAATGCCGTTGCGTTCACCGGCGGTGACGCCTACGACAACACGACCTCCTATGTCGCCCGCTTCCAGACGGTGACGATGACGCTGGCGCCGACCTTGTCGGGCTCGCTGCCGTACTCGCTCACCCCGACGCTGGATTCCACGACCTTGCTGTACAGCACGACGCCGCTGGATTACGGCACGGCGCCGGTACCCACCGCCAACACCGGCAACCAGTATTTCTTCACCGGGCGCTCGGATGCCTTCGGTCCGGGCAGCTCGCTGGTCACCACGGACGCGCGCCTGGATCCTGAAAGCGTGCGCGTCTCCAACGATGGCAGGAGCGTGTTCATCTCCGATGAGTACGGGCCCTACGTATATGAGTTCGACCGCGCCACGGGCGCACGCATCCAGACCTTCAATCTGCCCGCGGAGTACGGCATCGCGAACAAGAGCGCAGTGGGCGATACGGAGATCAGCACCAACGCCACCGGGAGGGTCTCGAACAAGGGCATGGAAGGCCTCGCCATCTCGCCGGACGGCAAGACGCTGGTCGGGTTCATGCAGAGCCCGCTGGCGCAGGATGGTGGCGACGGTGGCCGCTACAACCGCATCGTCACCATCGACATCGCCACGGGTGCCACGCACCAGTACGTCTACGACAACTACATCGGCACGGATCCGACGAATGGCGATTCGCTCAACAAGACCTACAACAGCAGCGAGATAGTCGCGATCAATGATCACGAGTTCCTGGTGCTGGAGCGGGATGGAAAGGGGCTGGGTGATGGCTCCAGCGCCAAGGTGAAGAAGGTCTACAAGATCGACCTCGCAGGAGCCACGGAACTGCCGCCCGGCACTGCAGGTGCCGATAATCTCGCAGGTTACGCGGTGACGAAGACGCAGTACCTCGACCTGCGGTCGGCGCTGCAGTCACTGGGGTTCACCCCGCAGCAGATTCCCGCGAAGCTCGAAGGCATGGCTTTCGGCCAGGACGTGGTGGTCAATGGTGTGACCAAGCACACCCTGTACGTGGCCAACGACAACGACTTCGTGCCGGACCAGTGCGCGGCCAGCGTCGCGCTGGGTACCGTCTGCGACTCGGACAATTTCTACGTATTCGCCTTCGACTCGACCGACCTGCCCGATTACCAGGCGCAGGAGGTGGCCCCCGTGCCGCTGCCCGCCGCGGGCTGGCTGCTGGTCAGCGGGCTGGGTGCATTGGGTGCCGCCGTACGTCGGCGGCGCAATAGCTGATCTTGCAAGGAGAAGAACACATGTCCCGATTCAATTCGCGACTCGGCCTCACGGCCCTGCTGGCCTGCCTCGGCACCGCCGGGGCGCATGCCTCGACCATCCAGATCACCGAATGGATGTACAACGGGCTGGGGTCGGGAAGCATCGGCGAATTCGTCGAGTTCACCAATACCGGCAGCGCCAGCATCGACATGACCGGCTGGTCCTTCGATGACAATTCACGCCTGCCGGGCTCGCAGAGCCTGACGGCATTCGGCGTGGTGGCGCCCGGCGAGTCGGTGATCCTCACCGACGATACCGCAGCGGCATTCCGCGCTCACTGGGGCCTCGACGCGACCGTGAAGGTCATCGGCGGCAACGGCAACAACCTCGGCCGCGCCGACGAGATCAACCTCTACAACGCCTCCAATGCCCTGGTCGACCGCCTGACCTATGACGACCAGACGCTGGGTGGTCCCCGCACCAATGGCGTCAGTGCCACCATCGCCTTCGCCAACCTCGGCATGAACAACGCCTCGACCGCCGTGACATCGGTCAATGGCGACTTCTATGGCTCGCATGTCGACAGCCTCGGCGAGGTTGGCAATCCCGGCCTGTACACGCCGTTGTCGGCGGTGCCGCTGCCTGCCTCGATCTGGCTGCTGGGCAGTGGGCTCGGCGCGCTTGGCGCATTCCGCCGCAGGCGCCGCACCGCCTGACGGCCGCTCGACCACAGTGGTTTCCGGAAAGCGACCTGCAGTCGCTGCGACCGTTACAGCAGATGCATCAATTCCGGCGCCAGCAGCGGCAGCGCGCCGCACAGCCTGCCATCGTCGCGACCAAAGGAGAAGTCCGCGAACTCGAAGCCCGGAGCGACGGTGGCTCCGACATGCACGAAGTCGCCGCCGGTTTCGGCCGCCTGCCATGCGCCGGCCGGCACCACGTGGTGGCGCCTGGCCGTATCGAGCACGATGGTGTCGATGCGCGTGAAGTCCGCGGCGATGACATGCAGCAGCAGCGGCCCGCCCTCCAGCAGGTGCCACACCTCGTCGGAGTGGACGCGATGCCAGGCGGAGAACTGGCCGCGCGCCAGCAGGAAGTCGATGGTGGTGAGTGCGCTGCGCTCGCCGCGCGCGGTCCGCACGCGATGCGGCGAGCGGAATGCCTCGGCGTAATGGCCGCCTTCCGGATGCGGCTTCAGGCGCAGCGCGGCGATCAGCTCCGCGGCGCGATTGTTCACCGCACCCGGCCCCGGATGGCATTGGCGCTGGCGCGATAGGTGATGCGGCCCGCCGCATCCGCCGGCAGCCGGCGGCGCAGTCGCGTCTGCAGCTCGGCCAGTTCCCCCGTGGCAAGCGATCGCAGCGTGGCGCTGGTGGCCGGTCCGCCCAGCACGGTCGTCCAGTAGTCATTGAAATCGATGAAGGTGCGCTCGACGCTGAAACTGCGCGATTCGATGTTGTCGAGGCCCGCGGCATGCCACAGACCCCGCATCACCTCGGGCTGCGAAGCGTCGCGGCTCGGCGGTTCCGGCGGGACAAAGCCCATCTGGCAGAGCTCATCGCGCACCGCGCTGTAGGGAAACCCTCCGCCCACCATGTCCCAGCCATAGGCCGTGACGAGGCCCCCCGGCGCGGTGACACGCGCCATCTCGGCAACGCCCCGCGCCGGATCGGGCACGAAGAAGATGACAAGGGGCATCACCGCGACATCGAAGCTCGCATCCGGAAAAGGCAGCGCCATCGCATCGCCCTGCAGGAACTTCGCGCCAAGCAGCGCGGGGCGACTGCGCGCGTACTCGAGCACCGGTTCGGAAGGATCGATGCCCGCCACCGACGCGGGCGCGCAGCGCACCGCGAAGAGCTCGGTGAAGGCGCCGTTGCCACAGCCGACGTCGAGCCAGCGCAGGCCCGTCGCCGGAGCGAGCCAGTCCAGGAACTGCTCGCCCACCAGCTGGCTCCATCTGCCCATGTAGCGCTCGTAGGCGGCGCCGTTGTCGAAGCGGATCTGGTTGCTCATGCCGCGAGCTTAATGAGTTCGCCGATGGTCCGCACGGCCGGCTCGAATGTCGTATTGCGGGGATGGCCGTAGTTGAGCCGCAGGCAGTGGCGGAACGGCACCGTCGCCGAGAAGATTGCTCCTGGCGCAATATTGATGCCCTGCTCCAGCGCGTGGCGATGCAGTTGCAGGGTATCGATGCCGCCAGGCAGCTCCGCCCAGAGGAAATAGCCGCCCTCCGGTGAGCTGAAACGCGTGCCGGCGGGAAAGTGCCGCGCGAACAGCCGCGCGGCGATCTCATGCTGGCGGGCGAGGATGCGGCGCAGGCGGCGCAGATGCCGTTCGTAGCCGCCATGCGCCAGGTATTCGGCCAGCGCCTGTTGGGAGGGCACGGCGGTGGACAGTGTGGTCATGATCTTCGCGCGGGTGATGGCCTGCGCATGGCGGCCGGCGGCCACCCAGCCCACACGATATCCCGGTGCCAGGCACTTGGAGAACGAGCCGCAATGCATCACCAGCCCTCTGGTGTCGAAGCTCTTCGCGGGACGGGGCGGATGCCTGCCGTAATAGAGTTCGGCATAGACATCGTCCTCGATCAATGGCACGTCGCGCGCGGCGAGCATCCTCACCAGCTCGCGCCGGTTCGGCTCGGGCATGCTGGCGCCGGTGGGGTTCTGGAAGCTGGGCATCAGCCAGCAGGCTTTCAGGTCGTGGCGCTTCAATGCGCCGCGCAGCGCCGCGAGGTCCACGCCCTGCCGCGGGTCGCAGGGTATTTCCACCGCCTTCAGCCGCAGCCGCTCCAGCGCCTGCAGCGCCGCGTAGAAGCAGGGCGATTCCACGATCACCGCATCGCCGGGCCGGGTCACCACCTGCAGCGCCAGCGTCAGCGCCTCCAGTGCCCCGTTGGTGATGACGATTTCCTCCGGCGCCACATGCGTGCCGGACAACTCGTAGCGCAGCGCGATCTGGCGGCGCAGCCGCTCGTTGCCGGGCGGCAGGTCCGCGACGATATTCGCCGGTTCGAGCCGCCGCATGCCGGCGGACAGTGCGCGCGCGAGCTGCGGCAACGGGAACAGGTCGGCGCCCGGAAAGGCCGAGCCCAGTGGAACCACCCCGGGGCGGCGCGTGGCCGCCAGCACTTCGAACACCAGCTCGCTGACCGCCACGTGGCGCGAGCGCGGCGCGGCCACGGCACGCGGTGGCGCAACGGCGGGCACATGGCGCACGTAGAAACCCGAGCGCGGCCGCGATTCGATCAGCCCGCGGGCCTGCAGCAGGTAGAACGCCTCGAATACGGTGGCGGGGCTGATGCGGCGGGTACGACTGGCTTCGCGCACCGAGGGCAGGCGGGCGCCGGGCGGCAGGTCGCCGCGGCGGATCATGCCGGTCAGTTCCTCGGCGTACCGCTGGTAGCGCCTCAGGCTGGCCATGGCGCGCCATCTGATATGGTTCTGGAACCATGCTTCTGCATATCCGGAACATATCAGATGGCGGGTATCATCGGCCCATGAAACGCCAACGTGAAATGAAACTCACGCGCCGCATGCTGCTGGCGATCACGCCGGTGGGCGTGGCGATCGGCCTCTACGAGGCCTGGGACCTCGCCGGTGGCCTGGTGCTGCTGCTGGCGCTGCAGATCGCGGTGCTCACCGCCGTGGCGGTGGCGCTGGTCCGCGCGGTGCGGCGCGAGTCGCCGCAGGGAGAAGGCCGATGATGCTGCTGGTGCTCGGCGCGCTCGGTTTCGCGGTATTCAGCCTGGGACAGGCCATGTTCGCGATGGCGCGTGGCCCCGGCGATGACGCGCTGGTATGGGCCCTGACGCGGCGCATGGGCGCCTCGGTGCTGCTGTTCCTGCTGCTGATGCTGGGCTGGAAGCTGGGCTGGATCCAGCCGCACGGCCTGGGCTGAAGTCAGCGCGCCGGCGGCCGGTTCGACGAGGATGGTCGCGGGCCGGCCGCCGCGGATAAGCGCGAAGCCGCCGCTGGTTGCGCTGCTGCACACCGCTACCGGCGCGGTGCAGGCCAGGGCGCCGCGCGTGAGGTCGGCGCAGGCGAATGCGACAGCGATCATTCTCTTCATGGCGCCCATCGTTGCAGCGCCTCCCCGATGCCGATCCATGCCGTACCCGGCGCGCCGCGCACCGCACCAGCCGTGACGCCGAGGCGTGGCGCGACGGCCGGCTGCGCGACCCCGGCTACTTCGATGAAGCTGCGGCGGACGAGGTTGTGCGGGTAGCGCGGCGCTTCCGCGAGGCTCAGCACCGGCGCCACGCAGGCGTCGTGGTCCGCGAACAACGTGCACCATTCATCGCGGCCGCGGGCGAGGAAGGCGCCGGCCAGGACCTGGCGGGTCGCCGGCCACTTCTGCCGCAGCCACTGTTCTTCCAGCAGCAGCGCCATGGGAGCGGGCAATGCGGCACCGGCACCGGCCAGCACCTGCCAGAGATTGCGATAGAACTGCGGCTCGATCGCCGCGACGCTGAGCCACCGGTCATCCCCGCAGCGGTACACATTGTAGAAAGGCGCCGCGCCATCGATGACATTGCTGGCGCGCTCATCCACCCAGCGGCCGTCGGCGAAATTGCCATAGATCATCCCCATCATGGAGATCACTCCATCGCACATCGCGGCGTCCACCACCTGCCCGGTGCCACCGCCGCGGGCGTGATGCAGCCCCGCCAGCACGCCCATTGCAAGATACAGCGCGCCACCGCCGAAATCGGCGATGAGGTTCAGCGGAATGGCCGGCGTGTCCTGCCAGCCGATGGCATGCAATGCGCCGGTGATGGCGAGGTAGTTCAGGTCGTGGCCGGCCTTGCCGGCGAGTGGCCCGCTCTGGCCCCAGCCGGTCATGCGCCCGTAGACCAGCTGCGGATTGCGCGCCAGCAGCGGTTCGGGGCCGAGGCCTAGCCGCTCCATCACGCCGGGGCGGAAACCTTCGATCAATATGCCGGCATGCGTGGCCAGCGTGAGCGCGTGCGCGAGCTGCGCCGGATCCTTCAGGTCGAGCTGCACGCGGGTGCGCCCGCGTGCTTCGACATCGCTCGCGGCGTAGCGCGCGCCGGGGCGATCGATGCACAGCACGTCCGCGCCCAGGTCCGACAGCAGCATCGCGCGGAAGGGCGCCGGGCCGAGCCCGGCGAATTCGAGCACGCGCACACCGGCCAATGGGCCGGCGGGAGGCGGCTTCGATCGCACACTAGCCGCGGCGACTGCGGCCGGTGCCTGCGCAATGGCATCGGGAGGCATTTCCTGCCGCCTGCCCGTACCGCGGTCCCAGGTGTCGGCGGTGATCCCCGCCGCGCGCAGCACATGCTTCTCGATCTTCTGCGTGGGCGTGAGGGGCATCTCCGCCACCACCCGCACGTAGCGCGGAATCATGAACGCCGCCATGCGTGGCTGCAGGAATTCGATCAGCGCCGCGGGATCGAAAGTTGCCCCTGGCTGCAATGACAGCACCGCCAGTACCTCGTGCTCGCCGCCATCGCCCGGCACCGGCACCGCCGCCGCCGCGCGCACGCCGGGGAAGGCCAGCAGGTCGGCCTCCACCTCGAACGAGGAGATGTTCTCGCCGCGGCGCCGGATCATGTCCTTGGCGCGATCCACGAAGTAGTAGTTGTGCTGCGCGTCGCGGCGGAACAGGTCGCCGGTGTGGAACCAGCCGTTGCGCCAGGCCCTGGCGGTGGCCTCCGGATCGTTGAGGTAGCCATGCGTGATCGTCCAGGGCTCATCGGTGCGCAGCATCAGTTCGCCGATGACCCCTTCCGCGACCTCCTCGTCGTTGGCATCCACCAGGCGCAGCGTGACGCCCGCGCGCGGCCGGCCGCAGGCGCCGCGCGGAATCGCGCCGGGGCCGGCCCACAGCGGTACCGACAGCTCCGTCATGTTGAACTCGGTGAACACCTCGACGCCAAAGCGCGCGGCGAAGGCCTGCGCATCATCGCCGAACGGCGCGATGACCACCTTCTTCAGCGGATGGTCGCGCTCGCCGGCCTGCACGGGCTGCTGCATCAGGAACTGCACCATGGTGCCGAGCAGGCCCGTGGCGGTCACCTGCAGCGCCCGCACCGTGTCCCAGAAGGTCTGCGTGCGGAAGCGTTCCACCACCGCCGCGGTACCGCCGTGGATCAGCGCGAAGTTCACGCCGAGGATGCCGCCGATGTGGAACATGGGCAGCGCCACCAGGTTGGTGTCGCCGGGGCCGACGTGGCGGAACTCCAGCGCGGCACGCCAGGTGTGCCGGTAGGAGCACAGCACGCCCTTGGAAGGTCCGGTGGTTCCCGAAGTGAAGATCACGCATTGCGTATCCCAGGGCTGCACCGGTCGCGGCGGCGCCACGAGATCGGCGGGGTTTGCTGCCAGCATCGTGGCATCGAGCAATGCGATGCCCGGCAGCGCCGGCCGTTCGCCTCCCGCGACCACGATGCGGGTGAGCTGGCTGGTGCGCACCTCTGCGAGCCGCTCGACCAGCCTGCCATCGGCCAGCATCAGCGTGGCGTTGCTGGTGGCGATCACATGCTGCAGCAGCCGTCCGCGGCAGGCGGTGTTGATGGGCACGTACACGGCGCCGAGCAGGTTGAGCGCCAGCCAGTTGAGCACCGCGTCGGGGCCATTGGCGAACCAGCTCAGCACGTAGTCGTCCTGGCGCACGCCGAGCGCCTGCAGGCCGGCGGCCCGCGAGCGCGCGGCGGCGAGCAGCTGCACGGCAGTGAACTGCTCGCCGCTGTCGAACTTCAGTGCCACGAGACGGGGCGAGCGCGCGACCAGGCGCTCCAGCAGCGCCGCGGTCACGCAGGCGGCGGCTGCCTCGCCGGCCACGCTATTCGTCCCGCAGCGGCGTCAGCGGCACCCGCACCAGCACGAAGGCCGAGACGATGACGGGAATGGCCAGCAGCAGGCAGGTCACGAGCCTGCCAAGGCCGGCCTGCAGCAGCGCGCCCGCGAGCACCGGGCCGAGGAACGAGCCCGCGCGCCCCGCGCCCATCGACAGGCCCATGCCGGTGGCCCGCACGCGCGCCGGAAAGGTGGCGGTGCCGGCGGCATACAGCACCACGGCCGCGCCGAAGATGCTGAAGCCGATCAACATCGAGCACGCCACGGTGAAGGCAAAGCTGCTGGCTGCGGCGCCGAACGCCGCGATCGCCAGGCCCATTGCGACCAGCGTGACGGCGGCGGTGGCGCGGAAGTGCAGCTTGCTGCTGAGCCAGCCGATGAGCACGCCACCGGCGATGCCGCCGAGATTGGTGAGAATGGAGATGTTGAGACCGCCGGCATCGGAAAAGCCCGCCTCGGTGGTGAGCTGGTTGTTCCACTTGAGGAAGAAGTACGAGGAGAGCATGTACAGGAAGTAGCTGGCGCCCATCAGCGCCTGGCGCGACAGGATGGGCGGACGCAGCAGGTCGAGCACACTGGAAGTGGCGGCTTTGGGCATCGGCGCGGGCACTGCGGTCACCGCCGGCAGCCGCAGGTGCCGCAGGTAGCGGTTGAAACGCGCCAGCGTATCCGCCTGCGGGCGTATGGCGAGGAACTCCAGCGATTCGGGCAGCACGAAGTAGACCAGCGGGATCAGCACCAGCGTCAGCAGGCCTCCCAGCACAAACAGCGCGCCCCAGCTCATCTGTCCCAGGAAGGCGCGCGCGACATAGCCGCCGATGACCACGCCCACGGTATAGCCGATCACCACCATGCCCAGCGCCAGATTGCGGCTCCTCACGGCGCTGTACTCGAAGATCAGTGTGCCCACGCAGCCGGCCATGGCGCCCACGCCCATGCCGGTGAGAAAGCGCATGGTGATCAGCAACTGCACGGAATCCGCGGTGGCGGATGCCAGCATCCCGGCACTCATCAGCACGAGGTTGATGAGGATGGCGGTGCGCCGGCCCCACAGGTCGGCGATGGCGGACAGCGCGAACGCGCCAATGGCGGTGCCTAGGGCACTGGCGCCAAGCAGCAGACCCAGTATGCCGTGCGCGAGGTGCCACTCCCGCGTCAGGATCGGCGCGACCAGTGAATCGGCCAGCAGGTCGAAACCATCGAGCATGTTGACCAGCACGCCCACCCCCACGACCAGCCACTGCCAAGCGCACATGGGCGTCTTTTCGATGTGCTCGCGAATCTGCTGCAGCGTCATGCGCTTCCCCCGGGGGCGTTTCTTGTTGTAATCGAACCTGTCGCAGTGTACATAAAGCCGCAACCATGAAGCAGATCCGCACCGATATCCGCTACGTCGTGAAAGGCGAGCGGTCCATCTTCTATCCGGCCGACCGCGAGAAATCCGTGTGGCCGGGTGAAGACCATCCGATGACGCTGACCGACATGCGTCCGCTGCAGCGGGAGCTTTCCATCGAGCGCAACGGTTTTGCGCTGCTGAACCACGTCACCGCGGTGCGTGATTTCTTCGATCCCGCGCAGGTGCGGGACGTGTTCTTCCCCGAGGTCATCGAGCTGGCGAAGCAGCTCAATGGCGCCGCGCATGCGGTGGCCTTCGGGCCGGTACCGCGCAGCGACGATCCGAATATCAAGCAGGGCCGGCTGCCGGCCTTTGGCGCGCACGTGGATTATGGCCGTCGCACCATCGAGGACATGACGCGGGCGCTGCTGGGCGAGGAGGCGGATTACTGGTTCAGCCAGCGGGTGGTGCTGATGAACTTCTGGCGGCCGATCACCACCGTCTACCGCACGCCGCTGGCGCTGTGCGATGCCTCCACCGTCGTGCCGGACGACCTGAACGATGCCGAGGTGCGCGGCGGCCTGGATGATCCGGACCGGCCGCCGCTGTACGGATTCAACCTCAGCTACAACCCGGCGCATCGCTGGTACTACGTGCCGCAGATGCGGCCGGACGAGATGTTTGCGTTCAAGCTCTATGATTCGGACGCGAGCCGGCCGCAATGGACCGGCCATACCGCGTTCAATGATCCCGGGACTGCGCCGGACGCACCACCCCGCCAGAGCATGGAGGTGCGCACGGTGTCCTTCATCCAGTCCCAGGGCGCCGTCAGCGCCCCGGTCCGCGCGCACCGGCCAGCGCGGTGAACAGCCCCAGGCCGATGAACAGGCTGCCGCCCAGCCGCCGGCCGAAGCGGGGCGTGCCGCCGCGCGCGAAGCAGCGCGACACCGTGCCGGCCCCCAGCGCATACAGGCTGTCGGTGCACAGGGCGACGAGCACGAACAGCAGCCCCAGTGCCAGCGACTGGCGGATCGGCGAGGGCGTGTCGCCGGTGAACTGCGGCAGGAACGCGGCGAAGAAAATCGTGGTCTTCGGATTCAGCAGCGATACCAGCAGCCCGTCGCGGAAGATTCTCGCGGCAGGCAAGGGTTCGGCCGGGGCACCGGCGATCGGCTCACCGGGCGTGCGCCACATCCGGATGCCGATGGCCAGCACAGACACCAGGCCGCTGCGCCGTCCCTGCGCCAGGCTGCGCGTGACGATGTAGAACACGCCCGGTCCCGGCGTGATGGCCAGCAGCAGGCTCGCGGCCAGAAATGCCGCCAGCGTGGGCCACGCGGGCAACAGCGCGGGCATGCTCACTTCTCGCGTACCGTGACCATCTCCAGCAGGTGTGGCGTCGCGCGCGGCACCTCACCCTGCACACGGATCGTCGGTGTCGTGTACGTCACGTCGTACAGGAACTTTGCATCGGCGAATGGCGTGCCCCCGGCGCCGGCCACCTTGCTGGCCCAGAACGCCTGCGGATCGCGCATCGGGTTGCCGGCAAACTGGCCGCTCTGCTGCGTCATGTTGTTCCAGCGCCGCAGCGCCGTTTCTCCCGCATCGCCGGCCGGCCGTGGGCGGCGCACCGCGACCAGCGAGGCGCCGCGCGGATCGAGGGTGAAGCGCACGGCGAGCACATCCCATGCGCCGTGCTCGCCTTCCAGCAGCGTGCCGGGATAGACACTGAGCGTGCTCTGGTCGGTGAGGTTCAGCACCTCCTTGTTCACTTTCACCGACAGCCGCGGCAGCTCGAGGCTGATCTCGCCGGCCGGGTCCAGCGCCGCCTTCCACTTGCCGAAGCTCTCCGGCCGCAGCGCGGAGGCGGCAAGGAAGCTGCGCCACTGCGGCAACGTTCCCGCATAGGACACCTGCAGGAAGTCCGTCATCAGCTTCAGCTCGGCGGCGACGCGCTCGAGGCTCCCCTGGCCGCTGGAGCGCGCGAAGCCCACGTAGCCATCCGGCACCGGCGTCGTCATCACCAGCAGCGTGGAATCCGCATACAGCATGGGATAGCGCCACTGCTGCCACAGCCGCCCCTCGGCATCGCGGAACTCCTCGGGCTTGCCGGCCGCGTTGCCCAGCGACACCAGACGCACGTTTTCGCTGCCCACGGTGCGGTTGAAGGTGATGCCCTTCAGGATCTGCTCGGCCAGCAGCTTGCTGTCGCCACGCGCCCTGGCCGCGTCGAGGTCTGCCGGGTAATGGATGTGGAACAGCGGACCACCGGCCTCGCCGGTCGCCCACACATAGCCATCGGTCCCGAGCGCGGTGCTGATGCCTGCGTTCTTGCGCTGCACGTCCCAGGTTCCATCCGCCTGCTCGGTGATGAAGGCCGGATGCGCGCCGAGTGGCTGGTCGGCCAGCAGCAGGCTCGACTTGCCGCGCGGAAAGACCTCCGCAGCGTAATCCTGCAGCAGCTGGCGCTGCGCGGCCTCGGTGTGCTGGTTGGTGACGGCGATGAACCTGCGGTCGAACTCCGCGAACGACTGCGGCAGGTCGATGCCGGCCTGCAGCTTCACCGACTTGTGCGGCGCCAGGAAGGGCAGCGACACGGTGTAGCGCACGTCCATGGTGGCCTTGTTTTCCGGCGCATTCAGCACCAGCGCGATGGGCAGCGCGAAATTGAGGTTCTCGTTGGCGGACTTGCGCGAGATCAGGCCGATGACGCGGCCCTGCGCATCCAGCAGCGGGCCGCCGCTGTTGCCGGGCGAGGCGGCGGCGGAAAAGCGCAGCCATTTCCAGCGTCCGTCCTGGTCTTCCGGGGTTTCCGAGGTCAGCGTGCCGTCGCGCGCCACGATGCCCTGGCCGAGGGCGTTGCCCACCGCGTAGACCGGCGTATCGAACTGATAGCTGGTGCTGGTGGGGAGTGGGGCGACCTGCGGGGCCCCCGCGGCCGTGAACACGATGAAATCCTCGTCCAGCGAGAAGCGCAGCACCCTGTCGATGGGATAAACCTTGCCCTGCGCATCGCGCAGCGCTGGCGCGCCCCACAGGCTGCCGCTGGCGACGTTGGTGACATGGGCCGCGGTGACGAACCGGCCCGGCGCGATCGCGAAGGCGGTGCCTATGGATTCGTACTTGTCGTTGCGCACCGAGAAAGGCAGCAGGTCCAGCGGCAGCGGCTTGTCGTACTGGATGGCCGGAGATTCGTTGTCGGGCTTCCTGAGAACCACCTCGAAGGTGGCGGCGCGGATCGACTTCAGGATGTCCGGGCCGAGGCTGCCCGCGGCCACTGGCGCCGAGGCGGGCGGCGCGGCCTGCTCCGTGTCGCCCACGCCATTGATTTGCGCTGCGCCGGCAAGCGGCAGGGCAAGCAGCAATGACAGGACCGATACCCGCGTGGCAACGTGCAGGCCCGCGATGTTCCACTGTTCCATGTGTTCTCCCCGGGCAGATTCCTTCTGGATTTTCCGCGGCGCTCAGCGAGGCATCTGCGGTTATCCGTTCCCGTGGCGTCTAGAACAGGACGTCCTGCGATGCTCGCGACCGGCAGGAAGTCTACCTCGGGACGGGCGGCGGCGGGATCGCGACACAGCGCACCTGGACATGATTCTTAAGGGGCTGTAATCCATGCTGTCGACCGGAATGCCGCAGTACCTGCCAAATGACAGGAAAAGCGCACCCTGCGGGGTTAGATTCCCTGCATGCAGCGGGAGATCCGGGTGATCGAGGTGCTGGAAACCAGCGATGTCGCGGAACTGCGTGATCCGCGCGCGCGCGAACTGGCGCGCGACACCCTGGAGGCGGGGCGGGTGCTGCTGTTGCCGAAGCTGCCGTTCCCGCTGCGCGATCACGAGCATGCCTTCCTCGATCCCGCCAACCAGGTGCGGCTGCGCTTCCGCAAGGCCGGCGCCAACGGGCGCCCGACGCTGCTGTATGACCAGGCGACGAACCGCCTGCGCGGCGGCCGCCCGATCGGCCTGAACTCGCACCAGTTGCGCGACCTGATGGGTCGCTATGCGGACTGGACGCGGCAGCTGGTGGAGACGCTGCTGCCGCACACCGCCGGGGTGCTGGAGCAGGAGTGGACCACCTTCCGTCCGGCCAAACGCTCCACCACGCAGAACCTGCACATGGACGCGGCGATCGCCCGGCCGACCCAGGGGCGCTGCTGGCTGCGCATCTTCCGCAACGTGAACGAAAGCGCGCCGCGCATCTGGCAGGTGGGTGGCAACTTCGAGCCGGCGGCGCGGCACGTGGCGCCGCGCCTGCCCGCGCGGGTACGCGAGCAATATCCCGGTGTCAGCGCGGCGCTGCGCGTGCTGGGTGTGGCGAAGGGCCGGGCCACCGCCTACGACCACACCATGCGCGCGCTGCGCGAGCTGATCATGCACGACCGTGAGTTCCAGCAGTCGGCGCCGCGGCAGATCGTCGAGTTCGCCAGCGGCGCCACCTGGCTGGCGTACACGGATCTCGCGCTGCACGGTGCCATGGCGGGCCAGCACAGCCTCGACCAGAGCTTCCTCATCGAGCGCTCCTCGATGCGCGATCCCGGTCGCTCCTCGCTGGGAATCCTCGAAAGCCTCACGGGGCGGAGCCTGCACTGATGGCCACGCGGATCCTGCTGGTGGCGGGCCGCGTGAAGGAAGCCGACCTCCGCGGACATCACGATTACGCCGCTGGTTGCGCGTTGCTGGCGCGCCTGCTCGAACAGACTCCCGGCGTCGCGGCACAGGTGGTCCGCGATGGCTGGCCGGAGGACGAGGCCGCGTTCGATGGGGTGGATGCCATCGTGTTCTACACCGCGGGCGGCGGACGCCAGCCCTTTCTGCAGGCGCCCGGGCGCTGGGCGCGCGTGCAGGCACTGGCCGGCGCGGGCATCGGCATGACGCTGCTGCACCAGACGGTGGATTTTCCGGCCGAACAGGCGGCCACCGCGGCGGCCTGCTTCGGCGGCGCGACGGTGCGCCACGTGTCGAAGCGCGGCCACTGGACGGCCCGCCATGCCGAATTTCCGGCGCATCCGGTCACGCGCGGCGTTGCGCCTTTCAAGTCGCGCGACGGCTGGCTGTGCGAGGCCCGCTTCGACGCGGGCGGGGGAATCGTGACGCCGCTGCTGTGGGCGCGCGCCGCACGCCGTACCCGGGATGTGGTGGCATGGGCGCATGAGCGGCAGGGCGGCGGACGCTCGTTCTGCTTCACCGGCCTGGACGCGCACCGCGCCTGGGCGCCGACCGGCCTGCGTCAGCTCATCGTCAATGGAGTGTTGTGGAGCGCGGGCCTGGAGATCCCGGCCACCGGCGGGTCGTGCGCGGCCGACGCGCAGGCGCTGCGCGCCGATCTCACACCGCGCAGCTCGCTGCTCCGCGTCGCCGCGGAACTGCTCGGCAAGCCCTTCCGGCGCATCGCCAGGCGCCTGGCGCGTCCCGGTCACTGAGGCGTTGCCGCCTCGCCGCTCAGGCGCGCGCCTCGGCCAGACGCCGCTCCCGTTCCTCGGCCTCGCGGCGTTCATCCTCGATGTGGGCGAGCACGCCCGCGACGTCCGCGGCCGTCTCGTCGAAAGTGAACTGGCCGCTCAGCGGCGAGGCCGGGGTCAGGGTGCCGGCGGCATAGAGGGCCCAGATCTCGTGCGCATAGTGCGTATCGAGCAGCTCCGGTGCGCTGCGGCCGAAGGTATCGCGCAGGTTGTTGAGGTCGCGCTCGAGCATGGCGAAGGAGTTGTTGTTGCCGGCGGCATCCACCGCCTGCGGCAGGTCGATGATGACCGGGCCGGCGGTGTCCACCAGCACGTTGAATTCCGACAGGTCACCGTGGATCAGTCCTGCGCAGAGCATCAGCACCACCTGTGACACCAGGAAGGCATGCCACTGCCGCGCCTGCTCCGCGCTGATGTCGAGGTCGTTGAGCCGTGGCGCGGCGCCGCCGTCGCTGCCGCGGACCAGCTCCATCAGCAGCACGCCATCGAACATGCCGTAGGGCTTCGGCACGCGCACGCCCGCGCGGTCGAGCTTGTAGAGCGCGTCGACTTCCGCGCTCTTCCACTGGGCCTCGGCCAGTTCGCGTCCATGGCGGCCGCCACCGCGCAGGGCGCGCGCGTCGCGGCTGCCGCGGGTCTTGCGGCCTTCCTGGTAGGCGGCGAGCTGGTGGAAGCCGCGCTGTCCAGACTCCTTGTAGACCTTGGCGCAGCGCAGCTCGCCGCCGCAGGCCACCAGGAACAGGGCGGCCTCCTTGCCGCTGCGCAGGCGCCGTACCACTGAATCGATGATGCCGTCATCGATCAGTGGCTGCAGGGAGCGGGGGACTTTCGCGGCCTCAGTCCTCGACCAGGAAGCTGCGCAGCTGCTCGGAGCGCGAGGGATGGCGCAGCTTGCGCAACGCCTTGGCCTCGATCTGCCGGATGCGCTCGCGCGTGACATCGAACTGCTTGCCGACCTCTTCCAGCGTGTGGTCGGTGTTCATGTCGATGCCGAAGCGCATGCGCAGCACCTTGGCCTCGCGCGGGGTCAGCTGCGACAGCACCGCGTGCGTGGTCTCGCGCAGCGATTCCATCGTGGCCTGGTCGATGGGCGAGGTCACCGAGGTATCCTCGATGAAATCCCCGAGGTGCGAATCCTCGTCGTCGCCGATCGGAGTTTCCATCGAGATGGGCTCCTTGGCGATCTTCAGCACCTTGCGCACCTTGTCCTCGGGCATCTCCATGCGCACGGCGAGTTCATCCGGCGTCGGCTCGCGGCCCATCTCCTGCAGCATCTGCCGCGAGATGCGGTTCAGCTTGTTGATGGTCTCGATCATGTGCACCGGGATGCGGATGGTGCGCGCCTGGTCGGCGATGGAGCGCGTGATGGCCTGGCGGATCCACCAGGTGGCATAGGTCGAGAACTTGTAGCCGCGGCGGTATTCGAACTTGTCCACGGCCTTCATCAGGCCGATGTTGCCTTCCTGGATGAGATCCAGGAACTGCAGGCCGCGGTTGGTGTACTTCTTGGCGATGGAGATCACCAGGCGCAGGTTGGCCTCGACCATCTCCTTCTTCGCGCGGCGCGCCTTGGCCTCGCCGATCGATACCTCGCGGTTGATCTCCTTGATCTCGTTGATCGACAGCTTATAGGCCACTTCGAGCTCGGCCAGCTTCCTCTGGCGCTTGAGGATCTCCTCCTCGAGGCGCGCGAGCGCGTTGGAATACTTCTTCGCGCCCTTGATGTGCCGGCCGAGCCATTTCAGGTTGGTCTCGTTGCGCGGGAAGGTGGTGACGAATTCCTTGCGCGGCATGCCGGCATCGCGCACGCACATCACCATGATCTCTTTCTCGAGCTGGCGCACCTGGCCGATGTGGTCGCGCAGCTGCCCGATCAGCGCATCGAACATGCGCGGCGAGAGCTTGAGTTCCATGAACTCGGCGGCCGCCCTGGCGCGGCTCTTCTGCGTCTTGGGATCCTCGGTGCCGAGCTTGGCGAGATTGCCCAGCGCGGTGGCGTGCAGCTTCGTCAGCTGCGTGAAGCGCCGCGCGGCTTCCTCCGGATCCGGGCCGGTGTCGACGGCCTCCTCGGTGTCGGAATCGCCTTCCTCGTCCTCTTCCTCATCGGACGCCGGCTCGGCCGCTTCCACCGGCTTGGTGGGATTCTGCGGCTGCGCGATCACATCCGGCGCGTTCGGATCGATGAAGCCGACGATGACTTCCACCAGCCGGCCCTGGCCGGCTTTCACCTGCTCGTAGCCGGCGAGCAGGTGGTCGATGGTGGCGGGATAGGTGGCGAGCGCGCCGCGCACGGCATCCAGGCCTTCCTCGATGCGCTTGGCGATGCTGATCTCGCCCTCGCGCGTGAGCAGTTCCACCGTGCCCATCTCGCGCATGTACATGCGCACCGGATCGGTGGTGCGGCCGAGCTCGGCATCCAGCGCGGCCAGCGCCGCGGCGGCCTCTTCAATGGCCTCCTCATCGGCGGGCTGGCTGTTCTCGGTGGCGAGCAACGGCTCGGAATCCGGTGCCTTCTCGTACACCGGGATTCCCATGTCGTTGATCATGTTGACGATGTCTTCGATCTGCTCGGGATCGACGATCTCGCTCGGCA